>Ga0209278_1000044_pt1 | contig 254284 bp, 208 predicted proteins | sample JI81BgreenDNA_FD_187504 | JGI IMG/M metagenome (GOLD analysis project Ga0209278, IMG submission 187504) | Wastewater effluent complex algal communities from Wisconsin, to seasonally profile nutrient transformation and Carbon sequestration -... | ecosystem: Engineered > WWTP > Effluent > Algae... | reverse complement strand
CTGTTAGTGGCACTCAAAATTTCCAATTAGTAGGTAGTTTGTCAGACAAATCCGTTGTAGCCTTCCCTCACAAGGAGAGTGAGTTGGGCTTAACTATTTATCCAAACCCAGCGAAACAGGTGGCAGTTATCAGTTATCATTCATCAATGAGTAGCACAAAGCCGATAGAATTGGTGGTGGTAGATGCTTTGGGCAGAGAGGTGTATAGAGAAACCTCACAAAGTCAAAGTTTACGCACTAATTTGAATGTGAGTAGGTTGGCTGCTGGTGTGTACTTAATCAAAGTACAAGACGGTGAGCAAACGGCTACGAAACGGTTGGTGGTGGAGTAGATTTCAGTAATATTTAAGCAGGTAGCAGTGTAAATTGCTAGCTGTTTAAATATGCATAAAAAGATAGAGTAAACTCATGTAATATTGTACTTCATTAATAAAAAATGCAAATAGCTCTTCTAAGTATTTGCATTTTTTGGTAGTACATAACAATGTAATGCTATATGGGTAAAAAAAGTTGTAATATTTTGAAAAGATTAGAATTTTGAAATTACATTTTTAAGACTAGCAGTATTTTTTTACTTCGTACAACCTTTTCAGTACATAGCTACTCTTTTAGGTAATCATTTTTGTGTCAATATGATAAAAAAAGTTACTTTTTTAATTTGGGTGCTTTGCTTAGACTTGGCAAGCTATGTTGTTTACACCCTTAGCCATACGATTGGAGTACGCCAAAAGGATATGTTGGTTTTGCAACAACAAAACGAAGCACATCAACGAATAATTCATAAGATAGATTTTTTTACAAGGTTGTGGCTATGGGAAAAAAGAGTTAATGTACTACCTCAAGAAGAAAGTTTGATTGCAAAGTCTCGACAACTTAAAAATAGCACAGACAGCCTTTTACAACGCACCCAACTATTACCTTCTAATTCCCCTTTTGAACTAAAACAACAGTTAGTAACACAACAAAAAATCTTACTTTTGGCCGAAAAACAGCAACAAGCATTGCTAAAAACGGTAGCTGATTTTGGGATACATTGCTGTCTTTCTTGTATTCGTCCTTTTGTTGGCAATAACTCAAAGCAAGTAACAGAGGGAAGTATGTATGAGGCTCAATTATTTTTACTCAATGCCATAGCTTCAAGGCAACGGGCTGTTTGGTATGAAACCAATGAGGGAATGATGAAACCATACCCCAATGAAGATAGCCTTTACTTAACACCTGAGTTATATAAAGGTAAAGCACAAGGTGAAATTATCGGAAAAGTGCATTTTGTAAATGACAATGATATAGACACAACTATTACAGTATCAATGGATTACAAGATTAAATCTAAGCAACAAAAATGAAAAAACTTGGTATTTTTTTGTGGTTAATAGTTTTTGCTTTTGCAAGTTATATTAGCTATGCTATTTTTTATAATGAAAATATACGAGAGCAAGATTTACGGGAAGTAATACAAATGGAACAAAGCATACAAAATATTAATTCGCACAGAAAAGATTGGGCTTATAGAGAATGGTTAGAGTTTACCAATATGATATATCTTACTGGGAATCAGCCAAAGGAGCTTGGGTTTCTCAAAAAAATTGAGCAGGTAGGAAAATTGATGAATCCTTTGGATAGTGTGTTGGAAATAAAGAAAAAAGATATGGCATTGTCTATGGCTTGGAAACATCAAGAAGATTTTTGCACCCAAACCAAACAAACATTTGACAAAATAGCTGCCTTAGATACGGTGTTTATTCCTTATGTTACTATTCCATTTCCTAAACCTTTACATTTTTCTAATGGAGTATTTTACAAAATTTATCTTTCTCATTATCAATTTGTTATACAAGATAAAATAGTTAATCTTCAAGATAGGAAAATATATTATATGGGTTGTTGGCTTATTTGTTTTCCTACTTTTTTAGGCAAAGCCTTTAGTCCCCAATTGCTGTGGTATGAAAACGAAATGTACCATGCTTCTATTGTCTTTACCCATTATAAAGAGAGTAGTTTTTTGCGTTGTGTGTCTTTTGTGCCACAAACTGCTGAAAAGGTGAAGGCATATAACCAATATGAAGATTTATATATAGAACCTATTGCTAAAAGTCTGTTTTCTCCAAAAGAGTTGAGGGCTGTTATCAAAGTAAAAAGGGCAAACCAAACAGACACAACTTTTACTGTTACAACTACTTACACTATTAAACCTAAAAGAAAATGAAAAGGCTTAGTGTTTTTTTGTGGTTAATGGTCTTGGCTTTTGCAGGTTACATCATCAGTTATGCTATTTTTTACAATGAACATATACGGAGGCAAGATTTAAAAACTATTGAACAACAACAAAATGCTTTGCAGGCTGTATTTCAGAGCCAAAATAATTGGGTAAAAAAATCCTTTGTTTTTATTCGTGGCTTAATAGATAAACATTCAAATATTCAAGAGGACTTAGTAAAATGGGAAACTGCTCGCCTATTCAATAAAGAAATTGAAATTAGTTTGAAAACAATAGACATAGATACAATGCTACAAGCAACAAATACTTTCTCTACAATAGCCCAACATATTTTACAACATATTGAAAATTAAGATACTATTTGTAAAAATTCTTTCCGTAATTCTATTTCTCTAACACCAATCGACACGCATATTTTGCAGTTTCAAAAATTATATCAATTACAAACTTTGGTCAGTTTGAGTAGAGCAAGATGTTTTTGTGTAGGAAAATTATTGACTGGATTTGATTGGGGGGGGTGGGTTTGACACAATAGAACCTATAGTGATGCCTATTTGCCAAATAGTAACAGAAAAAGAAGTGTATGAAAGTGCATTGACCTTGGCTGTAGTAACAGCTATTGCATCTGATAGTATTTCTGAAGGCGAGGTGGTGGGGAGAGGCAAACGGATTTATATAGAAGTACCTACCACAAAAGCCCAAAATTCTACGAACAGAGAGCCACAAGTAAAGACTTTGCGAGGATATATGCGAATTAAATACAGCAATGAGAAAGAAAAAGATACAACATTCACTGTTACAACTACTTACATTGTTAAACCCAAAAGAAAATGAAAAAACTTGTTGCCTTTGTGTGGTTTAGTGTGTTGCTTTTTGTAAGTTATATCAACTATGATATTTTCTATTATGAATATTTACGGAAGAAAGGTTTACAATCTATCAGCCAAGTAAAAAGTGTTTTTCAAGTAATACAAAAAGTAGAAAAAGATAATCAATTACAAACCTCAAACAGTAATAACCCATCTTTTTTTTCATTTTATTATCCTCAATGTCGGGATTATACTATTCGTGTTATTCCTACAAGTTGTATAGTAAGTGAAAATAGTACCTATCAAGCAGATTTATTGGTCAATGTATATAGTTCTCAAATAAAACCCCGAATGACAGTTTCAAGAGGTAAGGTAGTTGTAAAAGACTTAGAAGGGCATATTAGCCTACAAAATGCAGAGTCTATAAGTAAGCAAGTCAATCAAACTTTGGAAGGCTATATTACTATCAAACAAGCAGACGGCAGTGATATAACTATTTCAAAAAGAGTTACTTACAAAATTAAACCTAAAAGAAAATGAAAAAACTTAGTATCTTTCTGTGGGGATTATTACTTGCATTAGGTAGTTACATGAGTTACGAACTATTTTGCAAAACACCTATACGACCACAAGATTTGGGCGTAATTCAACAGCAAATTACTACCATAACAGAGGTGCAAAATTATAGTGTACTTATTACTGAAAAAGCAGTGGCAAACTATGTTTTTGCAACACGAAAACTGGGAGGGAGTTTAGAAAAAGACCGTATTTTTTTGCGTGTAAGATTTGTTGAAAATATATTTAACAAGTCAATACTGATGATAGATAGCACCTTACAAACTATGCGTTTGCATAATACTATCAATTCAGCAACAGCCCAGCATCTTCAAAACACTTTGCAAAGCAGTTTACATCAACTTGCAACAAAAGATAGTATCTTAAAAGACTTTGGGTATGAGTTAGCCAAAACTATTTATATCCCTCACAAAAATTATCAATCTCCATTTAATTTACTTGGATTATCAATCTTAAAAACCCAAGTAGTAAGATTAAAATGTAAAAGTATAGAAAGGCTTTTATCTATAGCAAGTGGTCCCTGTGTATTTTTTTCTCATATTGTCGCAACTGCTTATTCAAATAATTTAGTCATCAAAGAAGGAGAAAACTATGAAGCTATAATGTTAGTGGTAGAAAAATTCACTCATCAAAACTCTACAGATATTGTCAATTTACGAATGACTACAGCCAACTACCTTGTAAATGTAGATACCTACGAAGGAGAAGGGGAATTTATAGTAACAGATAGCCAAATTACTAATGGCGATTCCATAAAAACACTAATAGGTTTTGTTAGTTTTTGTAATCAGTACAGTAGAGATACAACTATTACAGTATCAATGAATTACAAAGTAAAACAAAGGTAAACAAAGCAAAGCTACTGATATAGGTTGTCTTTTGATAATTAATTTGTGCAAACAACTACCAAAAGTAATTAAGTATAAAAATACCTTTGGATTGTAGGGTAACTTCTTTGGTTTTACAAACATTTTGCCTTTATTTGAGTGTACTTAGGGGTTTTCACTTTATGATAAACTACTACTAAGATTATATTCGCCTTTCAATCATTTGCTTTGCTTACTTATTCTGCCCATATATTTTTTTGGTGTTTATGTTTTGGTTGCTTGTCTATACAAAGTGTAGCCCAAAACATAACAGATAGTTTATTGCAAAAATTAGCAACCACACCACAAGATACCAATAGAGTTTTTTTACTAAATGATTTGCGTAAAAACTTAGCTAATTCTAAGCCTACACAGGCTTTTGTATATGCCAAAGAAGCCGTAGAATTAGCAGAAAAACTCCAATTTACCAAAGGTTTAGCTGCGAGTTATAGTGGTTTAGGCTCTTTTTATAGGCAACAAGGTGATTATACAAAAGCTACCGAGTATATGCTAAAAGCCCTACAGTTTCATGAAAAATTAGGCAAACCTATCGGAATAGCTGGTGCGAACAATAATTTAGGTGTCTTATTTTACAGACAAGGCAACTGGGAAAAAGCATTGTACTATTACCACCACGCATTAGCATTGGTCAATGAGCAGGATTTGCCCAAACCTATGGCGGTTTATTTACTTAATATTGGCGAAGTTCATCAAGAATTACACCAATACGACAGTGCTATTTACTACGAACAGAAGTCAATAGAAATAAGTAAAAAGCATGGTATAGAAGAAAACATTGCGTATGCTTTAGGCATTATTGGGCAGGTCTATGCAGCCCAAAAACAGTATGAAAAAGCCCTACAATATGAATTAAAAGCCTTGAATGCTTTGGTAAAACTCGATGACCAAGAAGGCGTAGCCGAATACCAAGTAGATGTGGCACAAGTGTATTTGCACCTCAAAAAATATCACCTTGCCCAACAATACGCAGAGGCGTGTTTGATAACTGCCCGCCAAAACGGGAGTAAGCAGTGGGCAAAAGAAGCCTATACAGTGCTGGCTCATATTGCCGAAGCAGAACATCATTTTGAGAAAGCCTATGTTTATTTTAAACAAGCTACTTTGCTCAAAGACTCTTTGCTCAACGAAGGCAATAGCAAACGTATGGCACAAATGCAGATTTTATATGAAACAGACAAGCAACAAATAGAGATTGGTAATCTGAAAAAAGATAAACTGTTGCAAGATGAACAACTGATGTTGCAAAGCTGGTTATTGTATTTGGGTGGTTTAATAGGCGTGTTGATTACGTTTTTTGCGGTATATTTATACAGAAACAACCGCATCAAACAAAGAACTAACTTGTTGTTAGCTAAGCAAAAACAAGCTATAGAAATACAAAATAATGAGTTGGCAACGCAGCAAGCAATGATTTTGCTGAAAAATGCAGAACTGGAGCAACAAAAAGAAGAAATGCAGGCTCAATCCGAAAATTTAATGCAAGCCCATGAAGAAATTTCTATTCAAAGAGATACTTTGGCAGAACAAAACGCAGAAATTAAACACAAAAATAATAACATAGAAAGTAGTATTCGGTATGCTCTCCGTATCCAAACGGCGTTTCTACCTACCAAAGAAACTATCCAAAAGGCTTTTTCTTCTTTTTTCGTTTTTTACTGCCCAAGAGATATTGTGAGTGGAGATTTTTATTGGCTGTACCAAGATGATACCTACCGAATTTTAGCTGCTGCCGACTGTACGGGGCATGGTGTACCGGGGGCTTTGATGAGTATGATGGGCAACACGTTGTTGAATCAAACGGTACAAGATAGACAAATTATGCAGCCTAATAAGATTTTAGAGGAGTTGCACAAAGGTATTCGCAAGGCATTGAAACAAAATGATACTGAAAACAGAGATGGTATGGACATCAGTATTATTACCGTTGAACATACGCCAACAGCTACCAACTTGCAATTTGCAGGGGCTAATAACTCTGTAATTTTGTTTTTAAATGGAGAGTTACAAGAACTTAAAGCCGATAAACTATCTATTGGTGGTTTGCAGTTAGAAGAAAATAGGGCTTTTAGTTTACAAAATATTATGATAATGCCTACAGACAAGGCAACTTGTTATTTGTATTCTGATGGTTTCCAAGACCAATTTGGTGGGCAGCAAAATAGGAAGTTGGGCAAAGCTAAATTTAGAGAGTTTTTAGGCACTTTGCAACAATATGACTTAGGGCAGCAAGGCGAAACAATAAGCCTATTTTTTGAGCAGTGGCGAGGAGCTAATTACCAAATAGATGATGTAATGGTGATTGGTGTAGATTTAAAAGGAAAGTAAAAAAGAGTAACCATTTAAAAAAACTAACACTATGATAGAAAAAAACAACCCCAAAATTATTCGGGCATGGACAATGTACGATTGGGCAAATTCCGCCTACAATTTGGTGATTACCTCGACCATTTTTCCCATTTACTACAACCAAGCTACCCGCAAGGCTTTTGGCGGTGAAACCGTACAGTTTTTAGGTAGGAACATAGAAAATACGGTGCTTTATACTTACGCCATTTCCTTTGCTTTTTTAGTGGTGCTTATCATGTCGCCACTGTTGGCGGGTATTGCAGATTTTGGAGGACGTAAAAAGTTGTTTATGCAAATTTTCTCGTATTTGGGGGCTTTTGCGTGTATGAGTTTGGCATTGTTCACTGGCGAAAACATAGAGTTTGGTATCAGTATGGCGGTGCTTGCCATGATGGGCTACGCAGGTAGTTTGGTGTTTTACAATGCCTTTTTGCATGACATAGTTACTCCTGACCAAACCGACAACGTGAGTGCAAGAGGTTATTCTATGGGCTATATTGGCAGTGTGATTTTGTTCATATTGAATTTGATAATGATAAAAAATAAAGAACTTTTCGGGATTACAGACGGACAAGCTGCCCGTTTGTCTTTTGCGACTACGGGACTTTGGTGGATTGGTTTTGCCCAAGTCATGTTTTTTGGTGTGCCAGAAGTACGAAAATCTGTGCAGTTTACCAGCAAAATGATAACAAAAGGCTACCAAGAATTATTCAAAGTTTTGGGGCAAATTCGCCAACAAAGTACGATACAAACGTATTTAGTAGCTTTCTTTTTCTATAACATGGGCGTACAAACCATTATGTTATTGGCTGCAACTTTTGGAGAAAAAGAGCTACACATGGAAAGTAACCAACTGATAACCACTGTGTTAGTATTACAACTGATTGCGGTAGTAGGTTCTTTTGCCTTTGCGTGGGTGTCTAAAAAGTATGGCAATAAAATAGCCATTATTACAATGTTAGTCATTTGGATTGGTGTCTGTTTGGCTGCCTACAAAGTTACTACGTCCAACGAATTTTATGCGTTGGCGGTGGTCATTGGCTTGATAATGGGTGGCATACAATCTTTGTCCAGAGCTACTTACTCCAAATTGATACCCGAAAACACGCATGATTCCGCCTCTTATTTTAGTTTTTATGATGTAGTAGAAAAAAGTTCTATTGTCTTAGGCACTTTTTGCTATGGTTTGTTAGAACAGCTTACAGGCAGTATGCGTAACAGTGCTTTGTTGTTAGGCTTGTTCTTTTTAATTGGTTTGGTGATTATGAATAGGGTGGTTTCGCCTGCATTGAAGGGGGAGCAATAAGAACTGTAGGTACTTATTTTACACCCTAAGGGTTTTTAAAACCCTTAGGGTGTAAATTTTTAAAACTTCACAAATACCTGCTCCAATGTTTTTAGGTTATTGATTTACAATGAGTTATAAGTAAAGCAACCCAATTCCTTAGCTTAACAGCATTGAAATAAAGTCTATGTTACAAAATAGATTTTTTTAAACCATCAGCTTACTGACTATGCAGGCAACCACTATTGTTTATGAATATGCAAATTGTTAATTTTTAATTAACGAAGCAAAAACAGTGTTGGGCGTAAAAGTTTGCTTGTTTTTATGTATTTCTCTACAAATTGTTTGTGTATTTGTAAATCTTCAAGACATTTTTCTATTTTTGCATTCAATTCTGCCACAGAGGACTGCGATTGACTATAAGACAAATCAACAGTTTTGAGGGCTGCTAAAATTTCTTGCCACCCTTTTTCTGGTTCTTCTATCATGTTTTTGATGTCATTATCTGGCTTGTATGGCTTAAACTGCCTATTGCGATAATTAATGAAATCATTATATTTGTTGATATAATAGTTGCTTTTGTGTACTAAATAGTTGTACTTTTCTACGTTTTTATTATATTTCTCTATACGAAAGTTATTTTTTTGTAATACAAAATACTCTTTAAAAAACTTAAAAGCTTCATCTTGCTCTACTTCCTCTATATAAGGCTGTATACGGTGTAGGCTACTACCTATGCGTTGTTCTTCGTCTTGCTGCTCATATTTTTTTAGAGAATCTGTATAATTAAAAAAATTAGGTATAAATTTTCCTGCTTTATTCTCCTTAAAATAAAAAAAACTAATAGGGTGTTCCAAAAATTGCCACAATGGATCTGATGGCAAATGGTCTTTAATAAACACTTTGGGAGCTACTTTGTAATAGGTATTCGTGAGTTTGGGGAAAAATTTTTTGTTATTTATATAGCCTGCCGACCATGTAGGGTCAAACAAATACCACTGTTGCTGGATAGAAGCTGCCACCCACGCATGCCCTCGTGTAGCTATAAAGTCATATTCTTTGTGTACTCCAATGATTACATGGCTTTTTATACCCATTTTTTCTAAAATAGCCTGAAAAACCACTGCATAATCATAACAAACACCTTTTTTATTGCCCAAGGTTTGCTTAATTGATAACTGCTTTTGCTGTTTTTCGCCAAACATGGGCGGGAGTTCTATTAAATAACTTAAAACATCATACTGAATATGTTGTGCTACCCATGAAAAAGCTGCTCTTACTTTGTCATGGTCATTCTGATAATGATGAACAATAAAATTAGCCAAAGAGTCTGGAGTCTGAACTACAACTGGGGAATTCTGCATCAATTTGTCAATTACTTCATAAGTAGTTGTATCTGGCTGGGCTACTATTGGCAAAACAGCACAATATAGGTGTAGAATAAAAAAAGAAAAGATTTTAATCATGATTTTTGCGTAGTTTACCAAGTAAATATTAGCATCTTTTTATTGCAAATCTACAAAAAATATCAGTTTTAAATTCTTGAAATCAAGTTTGAAATGGAAATTTCTACTCTAAAACCTCTCCACCACCTGCCCCAACCAATTAAACCCTGCCTATGGTGTAAAATACTGCCCTTAGTATCCCAAAATAGCTCAAAGAAAATTTGTATATTTGTAGTAGTTAATCACAAAAACTATGGACAGTAAACCTATCAAACTAAAATCTGATATTGAGGATATATTAGATGCTTTTAGCTTGAAACGCAATTTAACTTGTCCTTTGTTGGCTACTTGGTTGGCTTACAAAGTAGAGTTAGCTCCTTATGCAGAAAAAATATTGGAAGACAAACGAATTTTATTACAAAACGAAGGGGATTTTTGGAATGAAGAAGAGTTAAAAATGCAGTTTTTAGCATTTATGATTGACATTGCCCAAATCAATGAGCCAGACAAGATAAAAGTATTTTATGAAAGACCTTTGGTAGCTATCATCAATGGCTACGAATTAAACGTAGTTTGTGATGCAATGGTAGCTACGCCCAAAGGCATAGGCAAGCCCAAAAAGCCTTATTTCTTCCTTCAAGAGTTTAAGAAACAAAAAAATGCCCCTGATGCCGAAGGGCAAATGCTAATGGCAATGTTGGTAGCTCAACACGAAAACAAAAATCATTTTCCTGTGTATGGTTGTTATTTACAAGGAAAGAATTGGACTTTTACCACTCTCCACGATAAAAATTATTGTGTAAGTCGACAGTTTGATGCTACACAAAAAGATGATTTGTACCAAATTATTTATGCTCTCAAACATCTTAAAATCATGATTTTGAAACAGATAGAAGGATTGTAACTTCGTAAAAATAGCCTAAGAGTTTTCAAAACCCTTTGAACGTAAAATCCGTTGCTTTTATATGCAATACCAAGTAGATAAAAATAGAACCATTACCTTACTCGACAATCAATTTCAGGTTGATAATATAAAGACAGGTACACAACGCCTAATAGCCTACAAAGAAATTAAAGCTATTAATTTATGCTATGCCAATAAATCGAGTAGTAATAGAGGAATAGGTATCAATTTTGCGAATGTAGGTTGTTATACTTGCACTATCTCTTTATACAGCCAAGAAAAAATTACTATTCAAAATTTACCTATTGACTATTGGACAGGCGTAAAACGCAATGCTGCCTACATCAAACTCGTCAAACTTTTACATGAAAAAACGGCTCATCTACCCGTTAATTTTTATACAGGTAGCCAAAAGTTTAAAGAACAGTTCTTTGTTGGTCTGCTTAGTTATATGTTTTTGTGCATTTTTTTGTGTTATATCAATATAGTGCTTGGATTTATAGCAATTATTGGTATGCTCTTTACTATCCTGCAACGTTATCTGTATGAATACGCCTTTAATTATTTGCCTACGGATATTCCAACACGATTTTTGCCTTTACCATGATAATAAATAAAGGTAAAATCCCCACAAAAGTTGAAAAACCTTTGTGGGGATTTATAAAAGTATTACATTTAGCTAAGCAGGCAAAGCATAAAACAGCACCGAAAAGTAGTGAAAAATACCGCCCAACATCACAAATACGTGCCAGATAGCATGGTGATAAAACATACTTTTCCAACGGTAAAAAACTACGCCTATGGTAAATGCCAAACCACCCGCCACCAATAACCACAAACCACCCGTAGCTACTTTTTCTATCATAGGTTGCACAGCTACGATTACCAACCAACCCAACACAACATAAATCACTAAAGACAATTTCTCGAAACGACCTGTGAAAAATATCTTGAAAACTACGCCAAAAATAGCAATGCCCCAAACCACAAAAAACAGATTTTCTGCCCAAGTTCCCGCCATAGTTACCAACGTAAAGGGCGTATAAGTACCAGCTATCATAAAGTAAATACCAATATGGTCAAATTTTCTCAACAATAATTTCATAGATTCTTTTTGAGCATAATGATAAAGTGTAGAAGCTGCAAACAAAAACGTCATGCCTATCCCATAAATGATGTACGACACCAACAAGGTCGTATGTTGTAGGGACAAGGCTTTTTGCACTAGTAAAATAGTGCCAACAATGCTCAATAAGGCTGCAATGCCATGCGAAATGGTATTTGCCACCTCGTCTTTGGGTAATTCTTTCAATAAGTTACGCATAGTTTGGTAGTTTAATAAAAAAACACTAACTCTATAAAGGTGCTAAACCTTCATAGGGTTAGTGTCTATTCTATAAATATAACAACTATTTATAGTATTAGCAAGTGAATTTTATGCAAAAGCAGCAATACCTGTAATTTCTTTGCCTAAAATCAACAAGTGAATGTCGTGTGTACCTTCATAAGTTACCACAGATTCGAGGTTCATGCTATGACGCATAATAGAATATTCGCCTGTGATACCCATACCGCCCAACATTTGGCGTGATTCTCTGGCTATTTCTAAGGCAATTTGCACACTGTTGCGTTTTGCCAAAGAGATTTGAGCTGTAGTAGCTTTGCCTTCGTTGAGCAATAGACCCAAACGCCAGCAAACTAACTGTGCTTTTGTGATTTCTGTAAGCATTTCTGCCAATTTCTTTTGTTGTAATTGGAAAGAAGCAATAGGCTTACCGAATTGTTGTCTTTCTAATGTATAACGGCGAGCTGTATCGAAACAGTCCATAGCAGCACCCAAAGCACCCCAAGAAATACCATAACGAGCAGAGTCTAAGCACATCATTGGCGCACCCAAACCAGATTTGTTAGGCAATAAGTTTTCTTTTGGCACTTTCACGTTGTCAAATACCAATTCGCCTGTGCAGCTTGCACGCAAAGACCATTTGTTGTGTGTCGTTGGTGTGCTAAAACCTTCCATGCCACGTTCAACGATTAAGCCATGAATACGACCTTCTTCGTTTTTCGCCCATACTACCGCCACGTCTGCCTCTGGTGCATTCGAAATCCACATTTTAGCACCATTGAGCAAATAGTGGTCGCCCATGTCCTTAAAGTTGGTTTCCATGCCACTTGGGTTAGAACCATGATTAGGCTCTGTCAAACCGAAACAGCCCAACCATTCGCCACTTGCCAATTTAGGTAAATATTTTTTGCGTTGTGCTTCGCTACCAAATTTGTAGATAGGGTACATGACCAAAGAACCTTGCACAGAGGCAGTCGACCTCATACCAGAGTCGCCTCTTTCTATTTCTTGCATCATGATACCGTAAGAGATGTAGTCCAAACCACCACCGCCGTATTCCACAGGGATTGTGGGACCGAAAGCACCAATATCACCAAATTTCTTCACGATAGGCGAAGGGAAAATATTGTGTTCTGCACAATACTCGATGATAGGAGAAATTTCTTTTTTCACAAAATCACGCATTGCACTGCGAATCATCTTGTGTTCTTCTGTCAGCAGGTCATCTATGTTATAGAAGTCGGGAGCTTCGTACATATCTTGTGCATTTCTGCGAGGAATTTCGCCTGTAAATTTGTGTACCCCGTTTACGCCGTTTTTGTGCATATCCAATACAGTTGCCATATTCTATGTCGTTGTTTATGGTGTAATTTGATTATTTTGGCTACAAAATTACGGAAAAGAATTGGTAAAATAGTGGTGTGGAGTGCATGAAATCCTACTTTTTTTGTGGGTGGTTTCCGCCTAATTCTCTAACCGAAAAGCAGCCGTACCATATTCCATTCCTTCTTGTAAATGAACCAAATAGCTACTGTCATTTACACTAAACATAAATTCATATACAGCACCCAAACCATTAGCTTGAGCATTGGTAAAAGGTTTTTGTGTTGGTTGTTGGCTTATTAATTCGTGGGCTTTGCGAATAAACTTTTCGTAATTAGGACGGAGTGTAAAATAAGCCTGTTTGTCCACAAAACTGTAGTTGCCTTGCTTTGTGCCATATTGAGCCTCTACTTGGTTTTCAAAGTCATGCCTAAGTTGAGGTTCAAAAAACATTTTACTATTCACTTCATCTGGTACGGGTATCCTTTTACCATAAAATAAGCCATAACATTCGTCTAATTCCTTGCTGTGTGGGTGTGTAGCTAAAAATTGCTGCCATTTGTCTTTTTCGGTAGTCAGGTTACTCCAATAGCTTTGTGTTGGGATTGTATTTATTAGGATTTGTAAGGCAAAATCTTTGGTATTTATCTCTGTACCTGCGTCTGGGTGAACTACCGTAACTAAGGCTGTTACGGTTTGCCCTGCTATTATTTTGATATAAATTTTATATAAATCTGACATGGTGCAAATAATTTGTAATCAATACAAGATAAAATAATTAGCTACAATCTTCTTCCAACGAAGTTATTTAGAATTAATAGATAAGCAATTAATTAACAACAACTTACAAGTTAAATCTATTTTGTAAGTTGTTGGTCTTAATGATACTCTTAGACTCCTATACAACTTCAAATTTTTATTGTGCAAATTCTTCTACAACAATTATTAGGAACAGAGGAGTTTTTGATAATAGAAGAAAATGAACATCAATTACTTTTGTAATAATTGTTCTGTCATTTTAGTAATTAAAATATTAAAAAATTTATACTGCTTATTTAATAACCTTGATTTTTGTTGTTGCATTAAAAAATGTGCTTGTAACAGGTTAGTTTCTTTTAAAATATTATCTATATTACTACCATGCTTCTCTAGACTTATTAAGTCTACCGACGATAATTTATAGAGCAAAAAATACTCGTCAGATACTTTATTGTTGTCTTCTATCTCAATTGCTTTATATTTAACCCCCAAATTGTTAAGATAAAGTACATTTGTTTCTACATATTTATTAACCAAAGTAATAATCTCCAAATAATGGTTATCTTTCAAATTAACATAGTTATTTGGTTTAGCCAAAAAACCTCTTGCCGTAAACCTTCCAGTAGCCTGAACCATCTCCCAATCATATTTATTAATAAGGTTTTCAATACTATCAGCATCATACAGTAGTATTTTTCTTATTTTATTACTATCTATTTGAATATTTTTTTTTGTAGAAAGAAGTACAAGATTAGCGAAGATTTCGTGATAACTTGTTTTACTACCATAAAAATCTTGATTATCTTTATCGATAGGTAATTGACAAATAAGTGTATTCTTATCGTGATTTGAAGAAACAAAATAATTGCTTATACGGTTGTAAATGGTTTGTTGATTAATAAAACCACCAATACCTATACCTACTACAAAAACAAAAAACATTTTAAGTTTCATAAAAAAATATTTTAAATATGTTTATCACCTTTATTCTATCTACGGTAACTACTGAGGTAAGTTTTATACTTTTTAATTTATCTATTGTAACTCGCCATAATAGCATTGCTATTGTGGTAGTTTTTTTTAAGACCTAGCCAACTTAGATAAGGTTATTGCGTATGTTTATATGTAATCATGAATAAAATAATAAATGACAAACAAAGTGCTATTAAAAAGTGAAAATACGTTTTCTTATCTAGTAATAATTATTCTTACTATAGTATCTTTGACGATTGGTTTTGCAAAGCCTGAGTTCGTATTTCTACCTATTATAATTACTATCGTTACCTTTGTGCATATTGCGAGTATTGCTAATATAATAGTATATCAAGATAGAATTATTATTAAAACATGGATATTTCATAAAAAAACTATTTATAGAAAAGATATTTTACATTGTATCATTCACAGAGTGCGAGGAAGTGGCAGACAATCCAATTATGACGAATTGACTATTATTACTGAAAAAGAGCAGTTCCGACTTTGTTCTTTTCATTACCTGAATTATGAGCCTTTATACAGAATTATTGCCAATCAGCCTATTTGCTTACCCAAAGATACTAACACCACTATTGTAATCACTTGTATAGTGTTGCTAATCTTATCAATCCTTCCTTGTGGAATGATTATTATGAGCCTAACGAATATGCAATCTAGTACCAAAGATAAGTCATTACTACTTTGCTTTGGTGTTTGCCTTTTGGTATTTTTTATTTATGTAGGTATAAAATCAATTCGTTGGAAAGACAAAATTATTGACTAAGTGTAATATTATTTTTGTTATTACAATTATTAGTTTCTCAAATAATAGAAAGCTATTTAAAGTAATTTTTCTTCATAAAACCCTGACTTAATATAAACAGCAATATTATATTTCCGTAAATAGTCTGCTATTTCTTGTACATTTTTACTATTCAAACCTATCATAATATTTTTCTTCTTATGACTATTCAAATAAATATCTAAAGAAGAACCATTGCTTGTATCATCTATAAAATAAATTTTCTCTATATCACTGAGAGAAAACATGAATTTTCTATTAAATAAAAACCTTGTTGGGAATTTTATAGATAGCGTATTACTATCAATATTAAGTTCATAAACACTAGAACTTGATATTAAATTATCCATTAAAGAGATAAAAATACACATTCCCCATGCTAATCTTAATGGCAATAAATAATAAATAGCTAGATTCATTGCCAAAACGAATATTAAGAATATTACTAGAACATACTTAGGTGATTTAATTTTCATATTTTTTAATATTTTTTCAAATAAAATAATATCTTTTTATTAAATTAATAAATTGTTATATTCATGTAAATAACAACAATGGCAGATAGAAAAAATTAATTGATTTTTCCATCATCATTAATACAAATATCATAATGATAAGATATAGGAATAAAAACTGTTCTCTAATTTTGTTGAGTTCATAGGTCAAGAAAACGAAATAGCAGCATAAATGTTGTGTCTTTAGTTACTTATCTTGCATAGAAAAACAACTTAGAAGCTGTTTGAATTAACTCCGTAGGAGTGTAAAAATTAACTTAAACAACTTCTTAGACTTGCCTCTCCAAAATTTAAGTCAATAGTTTTTCTACACTTGTAGTGTATGACCAGCCCACCAAAAGCAATTCATAGCTTTATAGCCTTTAATTTAACAAATCTTTTGACACAAAAAGCACCCCACAAAGAACGGAAAACGCAAGGGGCTTGTTACTTTTGTACGAAACAAAAGACCCTTCGCCTCTTATGAAAAGAATATTATTCCTACTTTTTTTATTGAGTAGTTGCTCTACACAAGCACAAATTGTAAATCCTGTCAAATGGGCTACCTCTTTTGCCAAAAAAGAAGTTGCAGTAGGCAGTACGATTGAAGTCCTTATTTCGGGCAAAATAGACAAAGGTTATTACATCTATGCTGCCGATTTAGACCCCAATTTGGGACCTTTGCCTACAGTCATCAAATTTACGCCACATAGTTCTTATGAATTGGTAGGCGGTTTACAATTTGACACACCCAAAAAGAAATTTGACAAAATTTGGGACGGAGAGATAAAATATCACACCGAAAAAGTAGTTTTTCGCCAAAAAATAAAGGTATTAAGCCCCAATATACAAGTAGCTGGCATTATAGGCGGACAAGTCTGCGATGAAGGAACTTGCGTGCCTTTTGACGAAGAATTTAGTTTGAAAGACTTGGTAGTCAAAGAAAACCCCGCACAAAAAGACAACCCTACTAACAACGCAACGACTACGAATGTAACTACGCCTACAGTTACCCAAGACACCGCCCAAACCGCCAAAGACAGCACACCTGTAGCCACCAAAGACACGACTTCGCAACCTGCACCCACGCCGATTGCCGTTACGCCTACTCCCGAAGCACCTGCCGAAGAAAGTTGGTGGGCATTTATATTGAGTGCCTTTTTGGGTGGTTGTTTGGCTTTCCTTACGCCTTGTGTGTACCCTATGATACCCATGACTGTAGCCTTTTTCACCAAAAAAGCTGAAAGCCGACAAAAAGGATTGGTACAGGCTTTTGTGTATGGTGCGTCTATCATTGGTATTTTTACACTGATTGGCGTAATTTTTTCGTTGATTTTCGGGGCAGATGCTGCCAATATCATTGCCACCCATTGGTTGCCGAACCTCTTGTTTTTTGCTATTTTCATGTTCTTTGCGGTGTCGTTTTTTGGGGCATTCGACATTGTTTTACCAAGTAATTTTGTGAATAAAATAGATGCAATGTCTGAAAAAGGCGGATTTATTGGCATTTTCTTCATGGCTTTTACCCTTGTCATTGTGTCTTTTTCTTGTACGGGACCTATTGCGGGTAGTTTGTTGGTATTGTCTGCTAATGGCGAAATCACTAAGCCTATTGTGGGTATGGTGGCGTATTCGGCTGCTTTTGCTATTCCGTTTACGTTTTTTGCTATGTTCCCTTCTATGCTACAAAGTTTGCCGAAGTCTGGCGGTTGGCTCAATTCCGTAAAAGTGGTCTTGGGTTTTGTAGAAGTTGCCTTAGCCCTCAAATTTTTAAGCACCGCAGACCAAGTATATCATTGGAACATCTTACCTCGTCAGTTATTTTTGGCAATTTGGATAGTGCTGACTTTCCTGATGGGCTTTTATTTGTTGGGAAAAATCCGTTTGCCACACGACAGCCCAGCCGATAAAATAGGCGTAGGCAGGTTGTTTTTAGCTATTCTTACCTTCACTTTTGGCGTGTATTTGTTGCCCGGTATGGTCGGTGCACCTCTCAAAGCCTTGTCAGGTTTTTTACCACCACAAAGCACCAATGAATTTGATTTAACAACTTTAACCGTTAATAACACCGCCACTACAAGCACCACACCACAAAAAACGGTAAAGTACGGTGATAAATTTAAACTGCCACATGGTTTACAAGGTTATTTCAACTACCAAGAAGCCTTAGCTGCTGCCAAAGCCCAAAACAAGCCTTTGTTCATAGACTTTACAGGGCATGGCTGCGTAAGTTGTAGAGAAATGGAGGCAAATGTATGGTCTTCGCCAGAGGTATTAAAAAGATTACAAAACAACTTTGTAATGGTAGCTTTGTATGTAGATGATGTAACAGAATTACCTGAAAATGAATGGATTGTGTCTAAATATGATGGAAAAACTAAAAAGACTATAGGCAAAGTCAATGCAGATTTTCAAATAACAAGATTCAATAAAAATGCACAGCCCTATTATGTAATTTTAGACCACCAAGAAAATGTTTTAGTAACACCCAAAGGTTACGACTCCAACATAGGCAACTTTGTAGCCTTTTTGGACGAGGCAAAGGCTGTGTTTGAAAGTAAGAAATAACCCCAAAGCTATAAGGTTTTGTAAACCTTATAGCTTTTTTAAAATCATAACTTTTGTGAATAAGTTTGAAAAGTAGGTGCTAAACACTAATTTTGCAGCCCTAAAATCAAAAGTAAACCCATGAAAAAACTATATTCTTTCCTCCTATTAGTTGTTTTAGCTGGATTTGTAGCTTGTACCAGCACTAAAACAGACGAAAACACCAACACTGTGAGCAATGCTCAATTAGATTCATTGCTAAACACAAAACCAGATTGGAATAATAAAAAAGCCATTAAAGACGTAATCAACAAGTATTACATGGAAAATGTCTTTATGATGAACCGTACTGCTTGTCCTTACGTCGACCAAGCCGAAAGCAGAGAAATTTTCTTTGAAATGCAAGAAATCTGCACAGATAGTTTATTTGTAACATCAGATTACAATGCTTACATTACTGTAAAAGCAAAAGACCAACTGAGCAAAGATAGTTTGTTGTTAGACTTTAAAGTTTTTTGGAATACACCACAAAAAATGTCTGATACCTTGAAACCACACTTGGCATTAGAAAATATCTATTTGCGTAAGAAAAATAAAGCCACCAGATATATTTGGAAAAAAGGTGATAAGTTTTGGGAAAGAGTAGCTACGGCAAGCAAACCTACTATGTAAACCTCAATAGCTTGTTATCAATGACTTACAAAAGTGTAATTTGATGAAACAAATTACACTTTTTCTTTGCTATTATCCCCAACTTTTTACTTTAACATTTCTTTACACTTCTGCACGATATTTGTGAAAACAAAGAAAACACAGCCAAAGCTATGAGTAACAGTTATGCGAATATCAATCACCAAGAATTTCCTGTTGTAACGGTTACGTTTTACAATGAAACGCCAAGTACAACAGAGGTCAAGGCTTATCTCAAAGAGTTAGAAGATTTGTATTTATGTGGCGAAAAGTTTGTTGTTATTTTCGACATTTCACTCATCAAAAATATTCATTTGGATACACAGCAACAATATGTAGCATGGTTAGAAAAACACCATAAAACTATTCGTAAATCTGTCGTAGCCAATATCTATGTTTTACCTTCTTTGGTACAACGCACTATGTTCAATGGTTTCTGTTTTGTCAAACGTCCATTTGTCCCTTTTCAGGTTACAAAAACATTAGAAGAAGCCCAACAAATAGCCCAGCAACTATTAGGACTTGATAAAAGAAATAAACCTATCATTCCTTTAGAAGAATTTACAGATATGTAAGGTTAAAGTTTACACCCAATAATTTTCCCTTCATCACTTACACTGTTTGTGGTCAATATTGTCTAAATTGTAGCTAGTTTCACTACAATTAATATTCACAACATGGACAGCATCATCACGTTTTTCGAGCATATTCCTAGCACCTACCGAGCAGCTTTATTGGTGGGGGGTATCGTCTTTTTTTGGGCTATCGAGGGCATTATCCCTCTGTTTTCATTCAGGTACGACAAACCTAAACACGCAGGACTCAACCTATTTTTCACCCTCACCACTGCCGTTATCAACCTATTTTTTGCAGTGCTTATCCTAAAAATTAGTGATTGGACGGTGGCTAACCAAGCAGGTGTACTGTATTTAGTCGAGTTGCCTTTGTGGGCTTTTACGTTGGTTGGCTTGTTGGTAATGGATTTGGTGGGAGCATATTTCATTCATTGGTTAGAACACAGAGTGAAATTGATTTGGGGCTTCCATGTCATTCACCACACAGACCAAGAAGTAGATGTAACTACCGCCAACCGCCACCACCCCGGAGAAAGTGTATTGAGGGCTTTGTTTACGTGCATAGCTGTAGGCGTTACTGGTTCTCCTATGTGGCTCGTAATGTTGTACCAAACCTTATCTGTTGCCTTTTCGCAGTTCAATCATGCCAATATTAACTTGCCAAATTGGTTGGATAAATGGGTGAGCTGGGTCATTGTATCACCAAATATGCACAAAGTTCACCACCATGATTCTTTGCCTTATACAGACAGTAACTACGGCAATATCTTTGCCATTTGGGACAGGGTTTTTGGTACGTATAAAACTATGGAAGTACAAAAAGAACTGCACTATGGTTTGGATACTTACTCCACAGAAAAAGAGGCAAATGATTTATTAACCTTGCTCAAAATTCCATTTCAGGCTTACAGAAGTCCACATGCTACCAAAAACACACTCAAAAGGAAGAAATAAAGTGAGTAACTTGACTTAGTATTATTGTACTAATTCATACATAGCTCTTATTGTGGCTAAAAATATACCTTCTTATAAAAAATATGTGTGGGCTTTAGCCCACACTATGCAACTAGTGTTGATTATTTAGATTTTTCAAGTAACCTCTCATAGAAAATTTGCTTTTTTTGATGCCATTGAGCTTCCTCAGTTTGTTGTTCTTGTAAGTAATAATCTATAAAAAAGCTGTGGAGTTTGCATAATCTTCTTGCCACTGAAGTATCTATATTCATCAACTCTGTTGAAATATTATTTAGCAAATAGTCTGCATAGGGCTTTTGTGTTTGTAAAGGTGCATTTTGGCGGTTCAGGATACTAAAAATATTGTAGTAATAATCAATAATTTCATAGTTTTTGATAGCACTACACTTTTGTATGATTTTTTGATAGTAATATAAAGTATTTTGCCATAGTCCTTTTTTATTGTAATGACTAATTAAAGCCAAGTAAGCCTGTCGGTTGGTACTATCCAGTCCTAATGCTTGTTGGAAACATACTACCGCACTATCTGATTGTTGTAGTTGATGATAAGTTTTGCCTTTTAGCAAATAATACATTGATTGTAATTCAGGAGTAGCTTTAGTTGATAACAAACTATCACATTGTTGTAAAGTAATAGACTTTAATGATTTTATCCTACACCCACCATCTACTACTATTTCATAAGCATTAGATTGCCCATAAAGATTCAATGTAAAAAGGCAAAAAACTATGATAGCCTTAAAAATCAATAAGTTAGGCATTTTGTCAAAAAGTTTTAATAATAGACATCAGCTATTTTAGCTAAGAAATACTTAACAAATCACAAAACTGTATTAAATACTTCATATGCTACTATTACAAATACTTGTACTAACTATTTAAAATTAGTAAATTTTCAATAGTGTTTAATAAATATTTCTTTATTGATTTTTAAGTCTGTAATGCTATCTAGCCAAATAGACATTCCTCCTGACATATTTTTTACTTTTGTAAAACCATTTGTAGAGAGTAAATAGGCAGCTTGTGGGCTACGGTGGCTATGTGAACAATATACAATAATTTCTTTGTTTTTAAATGCAGCTAACTCTTTCAACCTACTTTCTAGTTCTTGAATGGGAATATTGATAGCATTTTTTATATGTCCATAACTGTCTTTTGGGGTCGTACCATTAAATTCTTCGGCGGTGCGTACATCTAAAAATACAATAGAAGAATTTTGGCGAACCAACTCACAAACTTGTATAGGAGTTACATTGGTGAAAACAACACTTTTTTGAGGGACTAAGGTCATGCCACAATGCTTGCAACTACCTGATTTATCATAAGTTTTGGCATCACAACTACTACCACAAGGCATACAAATGTATGATTTTGTAATATCTTGAGCAATACCTTTGCTTAGAAAACCTGCAAAAAATACTATTACTAAAAAAATATATATAAAGAAGTTGCTCATCATTCGTGTAATTTTTGAAGTTAATCTAAGTATTTAAAGTTGTATAGAACCTGTAGTGTAGGCTTTAATCTACACATTTAACGATAAACAACAATTTTTTAGCATTGTATAAATTAAAGTGTGGGCTAAAGCCTATGCTACTGACCAATTTCTATTCATTTTTAGTATTGTGGTATTACAGCAATTTTTGTATTTCGGCTGCCGTAGGCGTATCGTTATGATGCCACTTGCCAACTACTACGCCACTTCTCAACAAGATAACCGCAGGATTTGCCCGCACCATTGTTTTTAGCACCTTGCCATCTCCGTAATAAAACGGTATAGCTAAACCATTGGCAGCAGCAAATTTTCTATATTCTTCTTGCAAAGAAGCCGTAAAAACTACCTTTTCCACATTTTTTACTTCTTTACATAACGAAATGATAGCGGGGAGGTTTACGGTAGAGGCTTTATTTACGTTTTGAATAACAATAATTAACTTATTGCCTGTAAAAGACTGTTGCGTATAAGTCGTACTATCATTCCAAATATTGTAGTCTGTAATTTTGGCATTACATTTTTCAGGATTTAAAGTAATCAATGACTTATAAACATAAGTCGTATCGGTAGGATAAGTATCAAATTCATGCTCTTTGCCGTCTTTTGTCATAATGTATTTGTATTGGCAAGGCTCTTGGGGTTTCATTAAAGTAGGGAGGTGATTACCTACTTTATAATCAGATGTATCCACAAAAGGCAAGTGTAAGTACGCATAAATACCAGCCCCAAAAGAAAGTAACACACTCAAAAATGTAAGTATAGCAGGTGTAGCTGTTTTTTTAGCATATCTTTTAGGCTTAAATGATTTGAGTTGGAAAGTAAGCAAGAGTAAAGGCAACAACAAGGCTATATCCTTGCCAAAAGACTGCCAAGGAGTCAATTTAATGACTGTACCAAAACACCCACAATCTGTTACTTTGTTGAAATACGCAGAGTAAAACGTAAGAAAAGTAAAAAACACAATCATGGCTAATAAACTCACAATGACGGTAGGTCTTTTGTAATTGACCAAAAGAGCCACGCCCAAAATAATTTCAAAAGCACATAAAAAAATAGATAAATAAAGGGCGTAGGGCGTAAAAACCTGAAACAGTGGGCTAAAATCTGCACTAAAAACGTCGAAATATTCTTCTAATTTAATAGCAGTGCCTACAGGGTCATTGATTTTGATAGCCCCCGAAAATATAAATAACAAGCCTATAGCCCAGATAAAGAACTGATTGATATATTTCATTTTGTAAGCAAGTATAATTGTATGATAAAAGTGATTGATAAACAAAGTTAAGTACGAACTTAGTTTTATAGCTATGATTAAAAAGGATTTTTTTGTGCTTTAACAATTATATAACAAATCGCAAAAACTTCGTTATACCAAAATTAAAAACGCAAAAACTCTTTGTTAATTCTAACAATATGTGGATATTTCACGTTTACAAGACTAACCAAGCACACCTATCTACAACACATTATCTAACTTACAATGAACTCGACTTTACATGATGACTATTGGTATTTCCTTATCGGGCGGAGGGGTTAAAGGTATTGCACATTTAGGCGTATTACAAGCCTTAGAAGAAGCAAATATTAAGATTAACAATATAGTAGGCGTAAGTGCAGGGGCTATAGCAGGAGCTTTGTATGCAGCAGGCTACCGCCCCAAGCATATTTTAAAGTTCTTTAATTCACCACAAATGCTCAAGTTTTTTCAACCAACTTTCAGCTTTAATGGTGTGTTGGACATGGAAAAAACGTATAAGATTTATAGAGTTTTTTTTCCCGATGACAGGTTTGAAACCTTAGAAATTCCTCTCACTATTTCGGCTACTGAAATGCACCAAGGAAAAACGGTGTTTTTCAGCAGTGGCGAATTGATTAGACCTATTCAAGCATCTTCTTGTATTCCTATCATTTTCAAGCCTTTACGCATAGGCGGACACTACTATATAGACGGTGGCACTATCAATAATTTACCCTACGAACCCTTAGTTACAGCTTGTGATTTCAAAATAGGCGTACATATCAATCCTATTGGTTATATGGGAAATATGAACATGAAAAATATAGTAGAAAGGACTTTTCACTTGGGAGCAGTGGCAAATGTAGAAGAACGTAAAAGATTTTTTGACTGTTTCATTGAACCGCCACATTTGGGCAATTACTCTATTTATGATTTTCATAAAATCAAAGAAATTTATCAAATTGGCTATGATTATACCAAAGGAGTTATGCCTGACATTCTCAAAAAAATGGAAAAAGTAGCCTCTAAAAAAACTATTGAGGGAGATTGGTTTATACAAGGGCAATAAAAAAAGACAGCATCAATCAATTTGGTGCTGTCTTTTTTATGTTTTACTATTGGCTAAATCCTAATCTCCTCCGCCACCGTCTCCCCCACTATCTCCGCCATCTGCACCACTCGCATCACCTATTGCATCTGCTATATCAGTTACAATGTCTGTTAATACATCTAAGGTTTCTGCTAAATCATCTAAATCTTTGCCTTGTCGCAAATGGATTAATAGATTAATAATAGCCTCATTTTCAATAGCTTGTGCAGTAAATAGGTCTAGTTTTTCTAGAAATAACTTATGGTTCTTTTTAGGTTCTCCAATGGTAACAACATTTGCAATGGCACAATTTTTAATTACCTTTAGTAAAATATAATCATGTGCAGAACAATTCGTAAGATTTATTTTAACTACTTGTTTCAAATAGTTTTTATAGCCTATTTGCCCTTTGGCATCTACCAACACACGATACGTATGTGGAAAGATGCCCATAATATTTTGCTTTTGGAATTGCAAGACTTGTTTATTCACAAGTTGCTGTTCTATTTTTTGGGGAAGGTCATCTACCTTCATGGCAGCTACTTTTACCCAATCTTTCAAGGAGTTGGCTGTTGTTTGGCGTTTACCTGCCCACCAAAACCAATTAATCTTGTTAGGGATACTGCACAATTCCCATACTTGCAACAACAAGGCATTTTGGGGTGGATTTTCTGGGCAAGCTATCAAGTTATCCTTATCTTGCCATTTGATATGATTGTTTAACAACATATCAATAATAATTAAGCCACCTAAGGCATAGAGGTAATTAGCTTCGTAGTGCTTGCAAATCGGTTGGTGTTTATTAGCATCAATGTTTAATAAAGCTAATTGTTCATGTAAAGTTAAATGAGATGGTAACATAATAACGGGTTAAAAGTAATAAGGTCGGTTTGGCAAAAAAAAAATAAAACAACAAAAGACCTAACAAAATATTGATTTGATAGGTCTTTTTGTTACAAAGAGTTAATGACTAACTCTCAATGACATTCATCACGATTGGTATATCAATAATTTCTTTGAAGTCCTCACCAGATTCTTGCATATCTTCATCATCTTCTTCATAAAACCAATTGATGACTATATCTTTGTTTTTAATCAATTCCAAACGTCTAAATATTTCCACCAAACATTTAGAAGAACTTGTATTAAAATATTCTAAACGTATATCAAAAATAGTTTTTCCGTTGGGAGATTTTACATAGTTATCCAACCACTCAAAAAGAGGTTTATAGAACTCTATAGAGTTTTCTGGAATAGACCTGCCCTGCATCAAAAACTTTCCTGTTTGTGCATTAAAGCTAAGCTTAGGGGTCTTAGTTGTTTCCTCTAAATAAAAGTTTTCCATATCTATCAATTGCTTATGAAGCAGCTACTTTAACCGTTAAACTGAAAAATGAGAACTTGTCATTAATTACACGAAATTCATAGTCAAGTTTATTACTCGACTTTCTGGCAATTTCTATAATACCTAATCCAGCCCCTCCTTTTGGCGATATCTGCCCATTATCCAACCTATCTCGGTACATTGCTTTAAGGTCATCTGCGGATAGTGCATTTACATCATCTATACGTTTCTTTAAAGATGGTACATCATTCGTAGATACATAGTTACCAGAGATAAGTTTATAGTAACCATCTTCTGTTTTTGCCATAATAAACATTATAGCATCATCTTCTCTTATTTCTTCAGCAGAAATATAGTCAAAATGGTTTTGAATATTTTGCAATATCTCTACCAATATTGTAAATACTCTACGTCTTATTACCGATTTCTGCTCAACTTCATTCAATTTCGTTTGAGCTATGGCAATAATACTATTGAGCAAGTCGCCAGAAGCAGCTCCCTTATATGCCATGATGATGCCATTTGACTGCATCTGCTGATAGTATTGATGTACGTCCAATGTTATTAAAGTTTTTTTACTAAAAACACTTAACCAAGTTTGGGTGAGGGCAAAATGTCATCTGTTATATTCTTTACGCAATTATACATTTTTTTTTAACATACAACACTTTTAGCTCAAAAATATTAATAATCAATTTTAGAAAGTTTTTTCCAAAAGCCAAAGCATTTGGATAATTTTATTTCTTTTAAGTAAGTAAAAATTATTAAAGTACATTTGCATTTAGGCGAATACATTGACTATCAAGCTATTTGCCTAAAGGCGAATGTACTTTTTATATTATTACTTATTTACTAATGACAAGACGTATGCCATCTTGTTCTATTGAAATAATCTTTTGCTTATATAAATTACCAATAAGTTGTTTAAATGTTTTCTTACTCATCTGAAAAACTCTTTTGATGTCTTCAGGCGAACTGTCGTCATTATATGGCAGAAAACCACCTGATTTTTCCAACTTATCTAAGATTATTTGCTGTTCATGTTGCACTCCTCTAAAACCAACTTTGCGTAAAGATAAGTCTATTTTTTGGTCTTCACGTATCTTCTTCACATACCCAATCATACTTTCTCCCACTTCCAACTGCTTAAACACCTCATTTCTATACAAAATACCTGCATATTTGGCATTGATAATACACATATAGCCCAAGTCGGTTTCTTCATAAACAAATAGCTGCACTTCGTCCCCTTCTTGTAAATCTATATATTTTTTTTCTAAAAATGCACCTATTTTTCCTACTCCTATTACTCTTTCGGTACGTTGGTCTAAAACCACTTTCACAACATATTTTTTACCCAACAACATTTTACGATGTTGTTCTTTCAAAGGCACAAACAAGTCTTTTTCTAAACCCCAATCTAAAAATGCACCAAAAGGAGTAACTTGTACTACTTCCAAACACGCAAAGTCGCCTACTTCGGCTTTGGGTGTAAGGGTCGTAGCTATTAGACGGTCTTCTGAGTCTGTGTAGATAAATACATTTAATTCATCTCCTACTTTAGTATTTAAAGGAATATATTTCTTGGGAAGTAGAATTTCTCCTTTGCTTGATTCTAAATACAACCCAAAAGGTACTTCTTTAACTACCTTTAACTGATTGAAACGTCCTACTTGTAGCATAATTTATGATGTTTGTAATAGAAGTGAGTTTGTATGTTGAGTGCCACTTAGACAAATTATATGTTGATACAAATAAAAACTAAGTAGTTTACAAATCTCTAAATTTTTTACCAATTTTGTGGTACTTATAGGTAAATTCCTACATTTGTAACACTTTTTAACATATTCATTCCAACAACTATTTGTGGACGCATCTGCACCTATCGGCATCTTTGATAGTGGTATTGGCGGGCTAACTTTTGCCAATGCCTTACAACAACTATTACCCCAAGAAAGTTTTATTTACTTCGGTGATACGGCACACCTTCCTTACGGCGAAAAATCTACGGCTGCTATTCAGGCATATACTATCAAAACGATTGATGTTTTGCTCAAATATCATTGCAAAGCCGTAGTTATTGCTTGTTATTCGGCTTCTACGGCTGCCTATGAATTAGCCAAAGAATATACCGCCAGCCGAGCAAAGGTAATTAGCATGATAGAACCCGTAGTAGAGTATTTGGGAACACACTACGCCCACAAAAACGTAGGGCTGATAGGAACAAAACAAACGGTAAGTAAAGGAATTTTAGCCAATAAAGTACACCAATTACAGCGTGGTATTGTGATGAAAAGTTTAGCCACACCTTTGTTGGTAACAATGATTGAAGAAGGTTTTTTTAACAATTCTATTAGTCATAGTATCATAGAACAGTACCTACAACAGCCTATTTTAGAAGAAATTGATGCCTTAGTGTTGGGTTGCACGCACTTTCCTCTTATAAAACAAGAGATAGATTTGTTTTACCAACAACACAACCGTTTGGTAACGACCATAGATGCATCTATGATTGTTGCCGAATACCTCAAAGATTATTTGGTGCAACATCATTTATTGAACCAAAGCACAGAAAAACCTTTGAGGAAGTTTTTAGTTTCAGACTATACACAATCTTTTGAAGCCTCTACAACTATATTTTTTGGAGAACAGGTGCAGTTAGAACAATATAAATTGTGGGAGTAAAGTAAATTACTAATTTTAAAATCTAATGTCAGATACTATCATTGCCCTTTCTACCCCCGCAGGGACAAGTGCCATTGCCGTCATTCGTTTGTCGGGTAGCCAAGCTGTACGCATTGTCAATCAATTCTTTAAGGGCAAAGACCTTACCCAACAAGCCAGCCATACGGCACATTTTGGGCGGTTGATAGACCAACAGGGTACGGTCATAGACGAAGTAGTAGTAACCTTATTTATAGCCCCAGCCTCTTTTACAGGTGAGGACAGTGTGGAAATTTCTTGTCATGGTTCTCAATATATAGTACAAAAAATTTTACAATTATTTGTTGAAAATGGAATAAGATTAGCCAAAGCAGGAGAGTTTACACAAAGGGCTTTTTTGAATGGAAAAATGGATTTGGCACAAGCCGAAGCTGTAGCAGACTTGATTCATGCCGAATCTGAAACGGCTCACCGTACTGCCCTCCACCAGATGCGTGGCGGTTTTTCCAAAGAAATTAAAGCCTTGCGAGAACAACTTATCCAGTTTGCCTCTTTGGTGGAATTAGAGTTAGATTTTGGCGAGGAAGATGTAGAATTTGCTGATAGACAGCAACTTAGGCAATTAATTTTGAACCTACAAAAAGTAATATCCCAGTTATTAGCCTCTTTTAAAGTAGGTAATGTACTGAAAAACGGTGTGCCTACGGTAATTGCAGGAAAACCAAATGCAGGCAAATCTACCTTGCTCAATGCCTTGTTGAACGAAGAAAAAGCCATTGTTTCTGAAATTGCAGGTACAACAAGAGATGTCATAGAAGATGAAATGGTGATAGAGGGTATTCGTTTTCGGTTCATAGATACGGCAGGGCTACGCGAAACAGAAGATAAAATAGAGAAAATTGGTGTGCAGCGTAGTTATGAAAAAATACAATCCGCCTCTCTCCTACTCTATGTTTTTGACAGTAGTGAGATGCACTCTATTCATGATTTTATAGAAGAACAAAAAATTGCAGAAAACTTTGGTATTCCGTACTTGCTGTTGGCTAACAAAGTAGATATAGGTAGCCGTACTGTATTGGAAGAATTGGCGAAAATGCCTGACACTATTTTATTGACAGCCCAGACGCAAGAAGGTATAGAAGACCTCAAAGCCAAATTATTGGCAATGGTGCAAGTAGATAAATTCCGCACTGGCGATACGATTGTAACCAATGCTCGCCATTATGCCTCGTTATTTTCCACACAAAATGCCCTTTCAGACGTGCTGCATGGTTTGGACAATGGTACTACAGGCGACTTGTTGGCAATGGATATTCGAATGGCTTTACACTATTTAGGGGAAATCACAGGGGAAATTACCACTGAAGATTTGTTAGACAATATATTTAGTAAGTTCTGTATTGGCAAATAATAAATATAAGTTTTGTAATTGAATGTGTGCGTTTCAACGCACACATTCAATTACAAAAAATCGTATTTTTAACCATAATAGAGTCATGTGTGGGCTTTAGCCCACACTACAGATATAAAATTGTTTTTGCTTTAGACTACACGAAAAAAGTTATGGTTATTGTACTAAAAAAAATGCCTAATCATTTTTTGTATAAAAATAAAAAACTATTTTGGCATAAGAACTTTTAGCAGCCTACAACCATGAAAAGACATTTTTACTATCAACTCTATTGGAAAGTTATTTTTTTTACTTTTTTTACCACACCTATTTTTGCCCAAAAAGCTGTTAAACTCCCAGAATGTTTTTACAAACGAATGGAAGGAAGTGTAGGGAAGGAGAAAGTAATAGAAATGGACTTAATTAAGATAGATACTCTTATAAAAGGTACTTACTATTTTAGAAATAACAGTACACCTTTAGAACTTACAGGTACAGTAGATGCCAACGGCAATGTAATCATCAATGAATTAGGTCGTTATGACGTTTTAAAAGAAAGATACCCCATTATGGGTACTTTTAAAGGGCTTTTTCATACAGACTCACACATTAAAGGGCAACTGACAAGAGTTAAAGTAGATACAGTGGCTAATTTTGAGTTGAAAGAATTTTATGGTAGTGGTAGTGTGCAATTTGATTTAATCAAGAAAGAAAAAGAATATGGAGATTGTGGGAGAGATGGTAGTTGTGCTGCATTTACCTTGATTTACCCCCAAATGAAGAAATCTGCGGTACAAGACAAGATTAATAGACAAATTATTACTCAAATTTTGTCGCATTATGAAGACAGAGCTAAAACTAAACTTAACTCTATCGATGACCTTCTTGTTGATTTTATTGGACGGTATAAAGACGAGGAAAAAAACTTTGCCCAATTAGATGCAAGCTCCAAGCCCGTTTGGAATCATTTGACAGAAGTTTTAGTGCTTTACAATGCAGCCAATATGTTATGTTTGCAACTGCGTTTTGATATTTCTGAAAGTGGTGAAAAACCCTTAGAAGTCATACATTACGCTAATTTTAACTTACAAACAGGGCAAATGGTCAAGTTAGAAGACTTGATGGTAAAAGATTTTAGACCCAAATTAACCAAAATAGCAGAGGAGTTTTTTCGCAGACATTATGGTTTTACCAATAACCAAAGCCTAAAAGGTTTTAACTTCAAAAATGGAGATTTTGAATTAAACGAAAACTATTCTTTCAACCGCAAAGGCATTATTTTCAGGTATAATCCCTACGAAATAGCAGCTTATTCTATGGGTTCTCCACAAATTTTTGTTCCTTATGAGGCTATTCGCCATTTGATTAATTGGGAAACCATTTTGGGAGAGGTCGTAAAAGATTAAGTAGGACATCACAAGTAAGTAAGTAGAGTTGTAATCCTTTCAAAAGATTACAGCTCTACTTTTTTATCCTAGCAAAGCTACAAAAGATTACTATTGATGTGTCCTTACTTTTGCAACTTCATGAATAAGAATACGTACATCAAAGAACATCAATTTTAATCATCTATGAGTAATCCTATTTACCTGAAAAAAGGCGAAGCTATCAATCTAAGAAAACAGGCAGCAGCCCTTAGCAAAATTATGATAGGGCTGGGCTGGGAAGTCCGCACAGGTGGCGTATTAGATATAGACGTATCTGTGTTTATGGTCAATCCTCAACAAAAACTCCCTAAAAATGAATTTTTTATTTTTTACAATAACCTAAAATCTCCTGATAGTGCAGTACAACACACTGGCGACAACCGTACAGGACAAGGCGATGGTGATGATGAAATGATTTTAGCCAATCTACCCCTTATTGCCCCCGAAATTTCAGAACTTATTTTTGTGGTAAGTATTTACGAGGCTATGGAAAAAAGGCAGCATTTTGGATTACTCAAAGAAGCCTATATCAGAATTGTAGATGTTACTACCCAACAAGAATTAGTCAATTTTGATTTAGATGCAGAATTTGGCTCTTATACAGACATAGAATTTGGTCGTTTGCAACGCATCAACAATGATTGGTACTTCAAAGCCACAGGCGTAGGTAACAATATTGGTTTGCAAGGGTATGTAGATAAATATATTTAAACCAAAAACCTATAAAGGCAAAAACTTTTATAGGTTTTTTTATGGCAGTTAATAGTGCCATTTTAAGCATTGTTTACACAAACTATGCCTTTATTTTAAAACCTAGTATAGAAGCATTTTAAATAAAATGGTAAAATAAAATTAGTCCTTTACTCTTAAATGTTTGTAGCTCATTTACCCCGCCTATCATTGTATTAGGGCAATATGTCTAATAGAAGTACAATTCTAATATAAGAAAAAGAATATAAAATTTGTATTTTTTTTACTCTCGTCTATGGTTTCTTAATTTTTTTTCCTAATATTAACTATAAACGACACTTAACAAACTTTAGACAACTCTTGTATGTGGTTCAAAGCTATTTGCTTGATAATTTTCAGCAGTTTATATCTACATAGTCAAAACATAGTTTTCAAACATTTGACAATGATAGACGGACTACAAAGCAACTATACTCAATGTATTACACAAGATACAGATGGATTTATATGGATAGGCACAGACGTAGGACTACACCGCTATGATGGCAAACATTTTATTGTCTATAAACATGACTCTACCAATGTTAATAGCTTGAATAGTAATAATATTTTATCTTTGCGTTTTACTAAAAATAAAGAATTATGGGTAGGAACAGACAAAGGCTTACATTTATTCAATCCTATCACACAACAATTTACAAGATTTGAACACCAAGCCAATAATCTTCAAAGTATCGGTGGCACAACAATACACACTATTTATGAAGACCAAAACGGTAATATTTGGACATCTGGCAGAGGGCTGAATTTACTCAATAGAAAAAGTAATACTTTTACACGCCTCAACTACGAAAAAAACAATTTATCCAAACGCATACATCAATATAACGGTACTATAGCACAAGATAAAAACGGTACTTATTGGATAGGAACATGGAAAGACGATATAGGTATAGACACGATGTCTGCCGATAAAACAAAAAAAGGCACATTACTCTCTTCTTACAATCCTAAAACATTGGCAAAGTTCCCTAATTATGCTACACCCCAACTAGTCAGTAAAATTTATGTAGATAGACGTGGGGATATTTGGTTTGCATGTTATGTTGGGTTATATAAGTACAATAGGAATAACCAAAAATTTACGTGGTATCAGCACGACTATAGTCGTACTAACTCTCTGCCTATCAACAATATAAAGTCTATTTGTGAAGACAATGAAGGTATGTTGTGGATAGCTACAGCAGGAGGAGGTGTAGCCAAATACAACCCTCAAACCGACCAATTTACAAACTACCAGCACCAAGTAAATAATCCTACTTCATTAATCAATGACTATGTGCAAGATGTTTTTAAAGACCAAGAAGGACGTATTTGGTTAGCCACAGAAAACGGTATTTCGTACACCGAAAATAGTAAACCTATGTTTGCGGTGCTGCAAGGAAATTTGAGCAAAACACCTAATTATTTGATTGGTTCGCATTTTCTTTATGAAGATGCAAATGGCTGGTTGTGGACTTCTGCCGAAAAAGGCATGGCAGATTATGGAGCAAGTTATGGTGGTTTAGTACGTTTTCACCCTCTTACACAACAAACTGAGCAGTATTTATTTGATAATGCCCCAACGATTGACATTAATTTAATTCGATCTTTTATACCTTTCAACGAACAAGAATATTTGGTTATTGTAGGCAATGAAGGACTATTTGCATTTAATTTATTGACAAAAAAATTTAGAAGTAACATTTTTCCTGAATTTAAACAGGTAAGCACCAAAGAATTTAGTCAATTATTTCGTGATAAACACCAAAATATTTGGATTGTTAATAGCAAACAACTTGTTAGGTATCATTTACCCACAAAAAAAGTGTATGAATACCCTAATATAGCACCTTCGGGTATTAATAATGAAACTTATAGGTTACAATTTTACGAGGACAAACAGTATAATATACTATGGATAGCCAATACAGACGAAAGTCTATACAAATATGATTATGAAAAAAATAAATTTAAAGACTATAAAATTCAAAATAAATACAATAAAAAAAGCTATGTATCAAGTCTAAAAAGCTATTTGAATGACTTGCTGTTATTCAGCAGTCAATCTGGACTTTTTATTTTTGATAAGAAAAAAGAAAAACTTGTTGAGCAACTCACCCAACAAGACGGTTTAATAGATGAAATAATTTATAGTGTAATAGTGGACAGACAGCAAAAATTGTGGTTGGTTGTGAAAGAAGGGGTTATTCGGTGTGATTTGATGAGTAAAAAGTTTGAAGAATTTACTGCCGAACACGACTTGCCCACTGCAAATTTACGGGCTAATGGCTTTAATATTGGTGTAGCTTACTATAACGACCAAATAGACAAGGCGTATGTGGCTTGTGCGAATGGGCTACTTACATTTCGCCCTTCAACAGTACGCCAACACCATAAAGTACCGAATGTTTATATTACTAATTTCAAAAAGATGAATGAAACGGTGCAATTAGACACAGCTATTCATCTACGAAAAAGTATTCGCCTTAACCATGATGATAAGTTCATAGGTTTTGAGTTTGCTATCTTGAACTACACCAACCCAGAACGTAACCAATATGCCTATAAATTAGAAGGTTTCCACAAAGATTGGATACATCTGCGAAATAAAGCCGAAGTAATGTTTACTAATTTACCCCCTAACCACTATATTTTGCGAGTAAAAGCATCTGATGACCAAGGACTTTGGAATAGTCAAGAAGCTACATTAAATATTTACGTCTTACCACCATGGTGGGAGAATTGGTGGCTGCGAATAGGCATTTTTTTGTCATTCATTGGTATTTTTTATCTATTTTATCTTTGGCGTATTCGTAGTATTCAAAAGCAAAAAGATGCTTTAGAAAAATTAGTACAAGACAGAACGGCAGAAGTTCAAAAGCAAAAGGAAGAATTGACCCAACAAACTCAACGCCTCCTAAAAGCCAACTTACAGATGCGACACATGAACGAGGAGTTATACAATACATTGGCTTTAGTAAGTACACAGAAACAAAAAATAGAGGAGCAAAATCAGCATATTGTAGCTAGCATTTTATATGCCCAACGCATACAAGAAGCTATTTTGCCTAGTATAGACAGAATCAAAGCATTATCTAAGGAGTTCTTTATTTTGTACCAACCCAGAGATATTATTGGCGGAGATTTTTATTGGTTTCAGGAATTTTACAATGACAAAGACACTATTCCACAACAGTTTATTTTTATTACAGCAGATTGTACGGGGCATGGTGTACCAGGTGCATTGATGAGCATGATAGGCAGTGAAGTTTTGAATCAAATTATAAATGTGCATAATATTACTTCACCGAATACAATTTTAGAACATTTGCACGACAAAATACGAAAAGTCTTGCAACAAGAAATTTCTGAAAGCCATGATGGCATGGACATTTCAGTAGCTTATATTAACAAAAGTACACAAGAACTTGTGATAGCTGCTGCTATGCAAACTTTTGTGGTTGTTCAACAACTACCACATATTATCAAAGGTGATAAAAAGCCAATCGGTGGTATGCACAATGTATCACATATTGCGTATCAAAATCATTACTTTGATATAAGCCAACCCACAACTTTTTACTTTTTTTCAGACGGCTACCAAGACCAATTAGGAGGGACACATCACAAGAGGTTTTCTTCTAAACATTTTCATGAATTATTATGCAAAGTACAACCTCTTAGTATGGAGCAACAACAACAAGCCCTTAAAGATACATTTCATCAATGGTTGGAAAGTACTAAAGAACAAATAGATGACATTATGGTAATAGGTATCAAATTGTAAATACAGCTAAAAATAACACTATCTTTGCTTACTAAATGTATTGTAAAAGCAAATGAGCATAGCATTTTTTATCTTATGTGCCATTGTAGTCATGGCGTGTGGCGTAATTATATTTTCAAAAAAATTAGTGTACGCAGCTTACGCATTGATAGTGGTAATGTTGGCAGTGTCAGGTATTTTTCTATTAAACAATGCCGAATTTGTGGCTGTAGTCCAAATTATGGTGTATGTTGGTGGAGTCATTACATTACTACTATTTACCTTACTTATTCATAACCAAAGACTTAACAAACCTAACACCATAGCTCCTACTTGGGCATTAGCTACCGTTTTTTGTGTGGCTGCGGGAGTTTTTATGTACCAATTCCCTCCTAATTTTGGTACAACGCCCCAGACAACTACCACACACTCTTTATTGAACATAGGCAAATTATTTTTAACTACTTACGCCCTACCCTTCGAGATAGTGGGTGTACTACTTACAATTTTGTTATGTGCGATAGGTTATCTATTCAAAAAAAATACCTAAAAAAGCTATTTAAAGAGCCTAAAACTGCCCAAAAGCATGAATTTTGCTCAAAAATTTGTGTATATATAAAAAATTGTTAGCTTTGTTGCTGTTTGAACAGAAAAATGAAAATTGGTATAAAAAATTCAAACAGTTTAGTCTTTTTACATTACATTAAAACTAATAGCAAAAAATGGATGATGTGAAACTCAGAAGAATAGGGGTATTTTATGATGGCAACTATTTCCTAAAAGTAAGTAATTATTACAACTATGAACACCCTCGTAAAGCAAGAATTAGTATAGAAGGGCTACATAATTTTGTTCGTCATCAAATAGCAAAAGAAGAAAGTTTAGATATAAGACTATGCCAAGTAGTTGATGCTCACTATTTTAGAGGCAGGTTGAGTGCGTATGATGCCAAAGAACTGAACAAGTTGTATAATGACCGTATTTTTGATGATATTTTGATGAATGAAGGTGTAATTACCCACTATTTGCCCTTACGTTCAAGAAATGGCGGTAAAAGAGAAGAAAAAGGAATTGATGTATGGTTGGCATTAGAGGCATACGAACTAACTCTTTACAAAAAGTTTGATGTTTTGGTACTTATTGCTTGTGATGGCGACTATGTGCCTTTGATTAGAAAACTAAACACTTTAGGCACAAGAGTAATGGTGCTAAATTGGGATTTCAAGTACATAGACGAAAGAGGCGAAACTCGTGAAACTCGTACTTCACAAGAGTTATTGGAAGAAGTAACTTACCCAATAGCTATGCACGAAATTATAGACAGCAGAGTAATGAAAAACGACCCAATGGTAAACAGTCTGTTTGTATCACAAGACACAATGGCAACTTACCGTAACAGTTTTAACCTCATGCGTCAGCCTGTAGCTACCGAAAACGGTTACTACACAAGCTCTGTGATTAACCTCAAAAATGGTTATGGCTTTATTGTTGCACCACCTAACAACTTGTATTTCAGTCATCAAGATTTGATAGAAGGAGATTTCAATGATTTGAGAGATGGTGATATAGTAGAATACTCTTTGGGCAAAAATGAAAGAGGTGATTGTGCAAAAAATGTACGTAAAATCTCGTCTGGAGTAGCTGTACCTACCAATGGTGCAACTAACTTAATGTCTTAAATTTATTTGACAAACAGACTTTGGTTAGGCTTTCAAATAGTTAGCAACTAACTAAAGTCTGTTTGATTACAAACAACTTAGTACAAGTAGCTATGAGTAGCACAAAAATTGTAGCAAAGTTATTTCAACGACTTTGTTACAAATTTCTTTTTTTACAAAAACAGGTTGGATATGCGTAGTTTTCGGAAATATCTTTTTTTAGGTGTATGTGGTATTTGTAGCTCTTTTTCGGCTATGGGACAGCAAAATACACCACAGTACCCGTCTATCAAAGCATCGGTTGATTCATTGGAAGTACAACAAAATTACCAACAAGGCTTGGACTTGTTTTTAGATTTTTGCGACTACCTACACCCCTTGCAACTCTCTCAAATAGAAGAAATTGCGGTGGCAAATGCCCAAGAAGAATTGAGTTCTGATGCCCTCTTATTTACCCCTGATACTACCTCTTTATTACTCAATGACCATGATGTGGTGTATGATTATGCCCCCTACCTCTCTGACGAAATAGTGGCAGAGAAAATGGCAAAAATGAATACCACAATTCCAATGACTTTTAACAGCACTATTCGCAATTTCATAGACTATTTTACGATTAGGCGAAGAAGCTACACATTGGCAATGTTATCTCGCAAAAATTTGTACTTTCCTATTTTTGAGAAAACATTAGCCGAACATAATTTACCCGATGAACTTAAATATTTGTCTATAGTAGAGTCTGCACTGAAACCTACGGCTATTTCTCGTGCAGGAGCAGCAGGTTTGTGGCAGTTTATGCCCCAAACAGGCAGAAGTTTGGGACTTCGCCAAGATGCCTACGTAGATGAAAGAATGCACCCCGAAAAATCGACTGTAGCAGCATGCAAATACTTGTATTGGTTGTATAACTTCTTTGGCGATGACTGGGAATTGGCTTTGGCTGCCTATAATTGCGGACCGGGTACGGTACAACGTGCCATTAGACGTGCTGGTGGCGGTAAGCAAACTTTTTGGGATATTTACCGTTTCCTTCCAGCCGAAACAAGGTCGTATGTGCCTATGTTTGTGGCAGTTACGTACACAATGACACACGCAGAAGACCACAACATTATTCAGAATGAACCAATGTATCCTATTGACTATGAAACAGTTTATACCAATCAATATGTCAATTTGAAAGAAGTTGCTATCAAGTTAAATGTGTGTGAGGCAGATTTGGCAGAGTTGAACCCCGAGTTAAAGAAAAAAATTGTGCCTTCACACTACAAAAACTACGCTTTGCGGATACCAGCCGAAAGAAGTGAGTTTTTTTGGGACAACCAAGAATATGTATTGGCTTCGTCTAAAAACAGTTGGGCGTATGACAAAAAAGGCTCTTTACTCAAAGAAAGAGAAAAAGACAGGTTGAAAAAAGAAAAGTTGATGAAAACTGCCAAAGCCTTAGAAAACCGCAAACATTTGGTAAAAACAGGCGAAACTCTTAGTGAAATAGCCCATAATTACCATATTTCTGTGGCTCAAATTATGGCTTGGAACAATTTGAAAAACCACCAAATAAAAGCTGGCAAACACTTGATAGTGAAACCTTTAGGCTACCAAAAAACAATGCAGTTTGTGCAAGGTGATGGTGTGATAGAAGGGCAAGACAAGATACAACTGCATACAGACAATACGACTGCGGTAGTAAAAACGGTAAGCTACAAAACAAAAAATACAGCTACAAAACAACAAAAAACCAAAGTAACAGCTTTTGACAGAGCCTCTGCCAATGGTACAACGCACACCGTAAAAAATGGCGAATCGTTATGGATTATTGCCAAAAAATATGGTGTTTCTGTTGAAAAAATTAAGCAACTCAATGGCTTGTCAAAGTCTAATTTGAATATTGGGCAAAGGATTTTGGTAAAGTAGTTTAATAATAAAAAACCTTCAAAGAGATGAAAACTTTGAAGGTTTTTTTATTTTTAAGTTGTTGTACCTTATCATCTACATCACACTTGTTTTGAGTTTGTATTGCCAAACCACAATCCCTACGCATACAGAAATATTCAAAGAATGTTTGCTGCCAATCTGCGGTATTTCAATGGCTTTTTCGCAGTATTTCAGTGCCTCGTCTGTAACGCCAAATACTTCATTGCCAAAGACTAAGGCATATTTTTGTTGAGGCTCAAAGGGAAAGTTTTGCAATAGAACACTACTACTCGTCTGTTCAGCAGCTACAATCTGGTAGCCGCCTTGCCTAAGTTGTGTAAGGGCATCTATGGTGTTGGCTTGGTGTTCCCATGCTACAGTTTCAGTAGCCCCCAATGCTGTTTTCTCTATTTCTCGGTGTGGTGGTGTAGCAGTAATTCCGCATAAATAAATCTTTTTTACTCCAAAACCATCAGCAGTTCTAAATGTAGAACCGACATTGTGCATACTCCGAATATTATCTAATACGATAACCAAATTATCGGAGGCTTGGGCTTGGTAATTATCTGGCGAAATTCTATTGAGTTCTTCTACTTGCAATTTTCTCATGGTTATCGCAGGGTTGGTGGTTGTATAGCTTTTGTAGTTGGGCTACTCGTACAGTTTTCGGCTACATAGTTACATATAACAAAGACTTTAATGAAAATTTTTAACTAATTTTTTAGCAATTTCTGTCTTATGTATGTGTATAGTCTTTATGGTGTAAGAACTCAAAATAAAAAATGCTGGTTTTGTGAATAATCTCTACTAATTTTGTGGCATCACTCATTCTCTAAGATTATGAACAACCAGTATAAGAAAATTGTATTTTTAATAGCTATTTTGGCTATTCCTTCTGCTATTTATTTATTTTTAGCTTCGCAAGGCAAAAATACCTACAAAATTCAAGTCTTTAACCCCAAATCTGAAATGTGTCCACCTACTAACTCGGCAGACACTATGCACCGTATTCCGCCCTTCCGCCTACTTACACAAGACAATCAAGTGTTTACAGAAAAAAATCTTGAAGGCAAAATCTATGTGGCAGATTTCTTTTTTACGCGTTGCCCCAATATTTGTTTGGTGATGACCTCCGAATTGACCAGAGTACAAGAGGCATTTCAGGACAGAGAAGATGTAGCCATTGTTTCGCATTCTATAGACCCTTTGTATGACTCTACGCACATCTTGAAACAGTATGGCGACAAGTACAAAGCTAACTATAAGTTTTGGACTTTTGTAACAGGCGACAGTGCTGCCATGTATAATTTGGCTCAATGTGGTTACTTCATTGCTGCCCGCAAATCTGAAGACAGCCAACTCTTATTTGACCACAGTGATAAATTGGTTTTGATAGACAAAGAAAAACGCATCAGAGGATTTTATGCAGGGACAAAAAGAGAAGAAGTGGACAGGTTGATTATGGAATTGCAAATTTTGTTGAAAGAGTACCAACAAAAATAAAAAAATAAACCTATAAGGTTGTAAAAACCTTATAGGTTTGATAATCAAGTAGTTCGTATCAAATAGGGGTTATTTTTTGTTTATTTATTCTGCCTTCACAGAACCCATCATGCTTTCAGATGTCTTTATTTTTTGTGGGTTTCCTCTGTATTTTACGCTACCCATGCCACTAATTTCCACTTCCAATACTTGTTTGGCGTGTACTTTGGCACTTGCCACACCACTTAGTTCTACGTTTACATTGTCGCCTTCTAATTCATAAGCACTGATATTGCCTGCCCCACTCACCTCATATTTTTGTGTAGCAGCTTTGCCTGTCAATGTAATATTAGCAGCCCCAGACATATCTACAGTCAATTTTTCGGCATTAATATTCAGATTCAAGTTACCCGCACCTGCTACGTCTATTGTCAAGTTGTTAGCTTGTAAAGTACCCTCTGTTTTGACATTCACCGCACCACTATTGTCTATAGAATTTAATTGCTTGTAGAAAACAACTAATTTAGGGCTTTTGTTAATATTTCTGTATTTCTCTTTTTTGAAATACACCTTCAAAATATTGTTTTTCACTTCCGTAACAATATCCTCATTTGGAATGTCTTTTGTGCCTGTTACTTCGACTTTCGTTTCATTGCTGGCTTGCAGTATCACTTCGTAAGCCCCCGAAAAATCAACTCCCGAAAAGTCTTGTAAGTTTCTCATTTCAGGGTTTTGTGCATTACTTACTTGATAACCAACTACCAAGAATAAAAAAATGCTGCCAATAATTGCTTTGATGTTTTTCATAATGGATTAGAATTTGAGTTTTTTTGATTTGATAGAAAGACACAAAAAAAATCATAAGGGTTGCATGAAGGCGAAAAAAAAAGTCGTTTTTTCATAGTTGATAGCAAATAATGTTGTTCAAATAAGATTTAGTAGCTTTACATAATGATTGTTGCATTTCAACTTTGTGCTTGTATAAAATAATAAAAAATCCGTGCAAATCAGTATAATCTGTGTCGTCTGTGTGCCTACATTTGTTATCTGATTACCTAAATGCTTTGCATATTTTACATTCCTTCAATTACCTTCATTTTAACAGCTATGCAAATACTCTTTTTGAACAAAATCTATCTTCACTACACAATTTTTTTTACGATTTTCCATTTTTACATACAACCTTCCTGCACAGCCCAACAAATACCTGTAGGCATTAAAGGGTTTGCAGAATATGTGGATATAGGCATGATAGACAGTCTGCCAAAAGAAGCTTTTTTTGAGAGAGGAATGGCTTGGCTCAAAGCCAATGGATTTAAAGTAAAATCATCAAATATTATAAAAGATTTACATGAATGGAAAATCATTGTAAAAGGGAAAACAGAAACATATCAGGCTTTTGTCAAGGACAAAGAAATGAAAATAGGTAGATTTTCTTATATTTTATCTATTCACGTAAAAGACGGCAAGTATAAATGTATCATCAATGGCATCAATTATGACTCCAATTATATTCCAGATTTGATAGACAAAGACATTAGTGAATCACAACCTTTTGAAGACGAGAAATATGTAAAAGATGGTTTTTTGGAGGTTTGGCACTTTATGCAATCCAACGTACACAAGGATATGCAGAAATTGTTAGGTTCTCTAAAAATACAAATGTTAGGCTTGAACAAATAAAAAAGTGCGGATACAAGTCCGCACTTTTTTATTTTACTTCATATTTTCAGACAATAATTGAAACTCTACCATTGGTGAAATATTTTCATACAAAATATTGTAAGTAGCCGTAGTAATTGGCATATCTACGTTATACTTTTGATTGATTTCGTACACGCATTTTACGGCATAGTAACCTTCTGCAATCATATTCATTTCCATTTGTGCAGATTTTACAGAATAACCCCGACCAATCATATTACCAAAAGTACGGTTACGGCTAAACTGCGAGTAGGCTGTTACCAACAAGTCACCTAAGTACGCAGATGCACTTAAATCTCTTTGCATAGGGTCGACTGCGTCTATAAACCTCTTGATTTCTTGCATGGCATTAGACACCAAAACAGCTTGGAAGTTATCTCCATAGTTCAACCCTCTGGCAATACCACAAGCCAATGACACAATATTTTTCATAACGGCACAGTATTCCGCCCCGTCTATGTCCTTGATAACAGATGTTTTTACATACCTTGTACGCAATAAGTGAGCAAATAACTTGGCATTTGCCAAACTATAACCGCCAATAGTCAAGTACGATTGTTTTTCCATTGCCACCTCTTCCGCATGACAAGGGCCTACAATGACTAAAATATTTTCTTTGGGTACGTTGTATGTTTTTTCAATGTATTCTGTTACCAATACATTGTCTTTCGGTATCATACCTTTGATAGCAGACACTACAGTTTTGCCTTTAAAATCTTCTGGGTTCAATTCTTTAATAGCATCTGCCACGAAAGCAGCAGGTACAGCCATTACAATAATTTCTACGTCTGTCAGGGCATCTGTCAAATTTGAATAGAGTTTTACTTTATTCAAATTTATCTGCACATTGCTAAGGTACGTTGGGTTACGTCCAAACTGCCCGATATGCTTAAGGTCTTCGGCAGACCTCATCCACCAGTTAATTTGTACGTTGCCGTCTGAAAGGATTTTGGTAATGGCAGTAGCCCAGCTACCCCCACCAATTACCGCCACGTTGATAGGTTTAGGTTGATTTTCGGGTGTCATAAATATTTTGTGTGTTGATTAAAATAGAGTAAAAATTTCTTTGTGTTAAGATGTATAATTGACTTCATTTTTGCAAGCAAAAAGCCTATAATTATTAAGACTTGTGAATAATCATTTTAACTACAAAAATTTATACCAACAAAAAACATAACATACACTTCACATTAGTTTATCGAATTGTTACTAACACCTCAAGGAATGGTTAAATCTGTTTAACAAAGGAAAAAATAACAAAAAAAGCCATATTATTGTTATAGCAATGATACACCTTTTGTTTTTTATACGTCTTGTATTCAGCTTTACGAGTTAAACTATCTTTATAAGCCTAAAATTTTCAACCTCTTACAAGGCTTTTTTTCACACTTCTTTCAAAATCTATTGAATAGGGTTGTAAAACAACAATATTATTCATCTCCATTTTGAGCAGTAGTGAAACTCAAACTTTAACACTTAACTATTATGAAAAAAAATCTTTACCCATTTACCCTTTTTACGTTTTGCTTGTTCTTTATCAATGTTGCTGGATTAGCACAATCAGTAGGCGACTACCAAACCACTGGCAATGTAACTTTTGCCAGTAGTACAAATTGGCAACGTTATAATGGTTCAGCTTTTGTGGCGGCGGTGGCTGCCCCTTCTAGCACAGACGGCGTGATTACGATTAGAAATGGGCATACGGCAACGGTAGCAGCAACAAAAACTCTTGACCAAATAGTAGTACAAAGTGGAGGCATTTTAACACATACAGGAGGCACTTTTACGATTGCCAATGGAGCAGGAGATGACATTACTATAGAAGGCGGAGGAGCTTTTATTCTTGATTTCAATACAACACCTACCATCAGTACTTCTGCAACAATTAGAGTAAAAACCAATGGAGTTTTACAGGCAGAAGCTAATGGAAGTGGCACAGGTGATGATTTTGCCAACAATAATAGTTCAGGCAAAGTAATTTATGAAAACGGAGCTATTTTTAATTGGAATACAGCCTTAGCTTTCAATACTTCTAATATTACTTTCTTTCCAGATGTAGATGCGGCTACTGTTCCCATTTTTAGAATTAGTGTCAATTCAGCAACATTAGGTGGGGGAAATCCTACTACTTTTAATGGTATTTTAGAAGCAAATGCAAATGTTACTTGGGCTAATGCAGGAATCAAAACATTCAGAAACGGCATAATAGGAACAGGCACTGTAACACAAAGTGCAGCCACTACAGGACAATTTCAAATCACAGGTATAAACGCCAAACTTGGTGGGACAGGTTCTATTAATCTCAACACCAACGGTTTGCTCATCAGCTCTACCGCCGAAGTAGCTATGACTTCTAACAAACCTATTGGCGTACAAGGCGGTACGCCAACTTTCACAGTGGCAGGGATTTTAGATTGTGCAAACTTTAACCTAACTAATGCTTCGGGAACACCTAATTTTACCCTCAACGCTGGAGCTACCCTCAAAATGGGTTCGCCAAACGGCATCACGACTTCGGGAGCTACAGGCAATATTCAATTAGGCGGTACAAGAACCTACAACGGCGGAGCAAACTACGAATACAAAGGCACAAGCCCGCAAGTAACAGGCAACGGCTTGCCTACGACCTTAACGGCTACGCTTACGATTAACAACAATAGTGGCGTAACACAAAGTAATGCTGCACATACCATTAACGGTGGGCAAATGATTTTAACCGCAGGAACTTACAACCTCAATGGAAAATCATTCACTTGGCAAAACAGCAATACGCCCATTACACGCACAGCAGGCACTTTGACCACAGACAATACCACTAACCTAACTTTTAGTGGGACAGGCAATAATTTCACTTTGCCCAATGATTTATTTGCCAACAACCCTACTTCTCTCAATAATTTTACGGTGGACAGAGCCAATGATTTGGCATTAGGTAATCAAAACTTGGCGGTAGTAGGTACGTTAAGTGTGGGAGCAAGTGCAGCAGGAGATTTAGACCTTAATGGCAACAATGTAGATTTGGGCAACACAGGAACTTTGTCCGAAAATAGAAGCAGTAGCCGAATAGTGATAGACAAAACCGCCACGCATTATGATGCCACCAAAGGCGGATACATTAGAGTTACGAACCGCAACCTCAACGGCACAGACATAGGCGGTTTGGGCATAGACCTCACCAACGGTACAGCTGGAACAGTAAATATAGACCGTTATCACTGCAAAGTACAAGGGCAACCTGTCGAGAGTATCAAAAAAGTATTTGACATTACGGCTTCGGTAGCTGCCAATAATGCAACCATGCAAATCAACTATTCACCGCAAGATTTGGTAGGTACGTCTTTGTCTGATGGTACGGCTAATTTTAGGTTGCACAGAGGCAAAAACGGTGTCATTGCCCCTTGGACTATGCAAACCAGCCCTGCTGCCATTGCGAGCTGCCATAATACAACTGCCAGAACTGTTTTTGCAGACAATATCAACAGTTTTTCGCCTTGGTCGGTTGCCCCAGAATTTACCGTTTTGCCTGTAACTTGGTTGAGTTTTGTAGCTAAAAAACAGTCGCAAAATTTTGTAGAATTAGCTTGGCAAGTAAGCAATGAAGTAAACAATAAAGGTTTTGAGGTAGAAAAAAGTGAAGATGGTAAAGTTTTCTCTAAAATAGGTGAGGTAAAATGTTTAAGAAAAACCATTGACTTACAGAGTTACCAGTTTTTGGATAAACTAACGGCTCATTTAGCTTTTTACCGTATCAAACAAATGGACTTAGACGGCAAAGTGAGTTATAGTAAAATAGTGGCGGTACAAACAAGTACAGAAAACAATACTTGGGAAATTACACCTAATCCAATTACCGAAAACAGCAAAATTCATACGTCTTTATTGCCTAATGCTATTGTTAATTATCAAATAGTTACGGCAAATGGCAGTTTATTACAAACATGGCAAGGCGAAATGAATAGTTTGAATAACTTGTTAATCAATTACTTACAAACAATTCCGCAGGGCATTTATTTTATAAATATTCAAACCGAAGGTTTTAGTAGTTCACAAAAGATAGTGAAAGAATAAAATTGTTTTAAATTAAAAATGGTAAAAAAAAGCCCCCTCTCCAAATGGAGAGGGGGTTGGGGGGTGAGGTAAACTATATTTTCCCCGTTAGCCTTTCATTCAAATACAACTCTATTTTGTTCATTGCCCCTTCTAATTCCTCTACACTTGGCAAGAATACCAAACGGAAATGGTCAGGCTGTTTCCAATTAAAACCTGTACCTTGTACCAACAAAACTTTGTGGTGCTTTAACAAATTCAAAACAAATTCTTGGTCGTCTTTTACCTTAAATCTTTGTGTGTCTATACGTGGGAAAGCATAAAAAGCCCCTTTAGGCTTGGTACAACTTACACCTTCTATATTATTGAGGCGTTGATAAACATAATCACGTTGTTTACGCAAACGACCATTTGGAAGCACCAATTCGTTAATGCTTTGATAACCACCCAAAGCAGTTTGTATGCCCAACTGTGCCATGACATTGCTACAAAGCCGCATGCTCGACAACACATTCAAACCGTCTATATAAGACTGAGCTTCTTCTTTTTTACCACTAATGACCAACCAACCTGCCCGAAAACCCGCAGCTCGGTAATTTTTTGACAAACCGCCAAAAGTAAGGAACAGCGTATCGTCTGATACCGAAGCCGTAGAGAAATGGGCTACATCATCATACAAAATTTTATCGTAAATTTCATCGGAAAATACGATTAATTTATGTCGACAAGCCACTTCTACAAATCGTTGTAACAAATCCGAAGAATACACCGCACCTGTTGGGTTATTCGGATTGATGATAACAATACCTTTGGTTTTAGAGGTAATTTTACGTTCTATGTCCTCCAAATCGGGATACCAGTCCGATTGTTCATCACAGATATAATGTACGGCTTTTCCGCCTGCCAAATTTACTGCCGAAGTCCACAAAGGATAGTCTGGCGAAGGCACTAAAATTTCATCTCCTTCATTCAATAGTGCTTGCAAAGACAACAAAATCAGTTCACTTACACCATTACCAATATAAATATCGTCAATCGTTACATTACGAATAGCTTTGGATTGGGTGTAGTGCATCACAGCTTTGCGAGCAGCAAACAAGCCTTTCGAGTCGCAGTAGCCTTCTGCATTTCTAATATTGGTAATAATATCTTGCACAATTTCGTCTGGCGTATCAAAACCAAACGGTGCAGGGTTGCCAATATTTAATTTTGTAATTTTATAGCCTTGTTTTTCCAATAATTGGGCTTGTTCGTAAATCTGCCCTCTGATGTCATAATGAACATTGTTGAGGTTGTTACTTTTTGTAAACATGGTGGTTTGCGTATCAAAATAGACCTCAAAGGTAGGAGTTTTGTTAAAATATGTGGTTATGGTAGTGCTTGTTTTTCATGTATTTTGGAACACTGACGACACAGATTTTGCGGAATGTCGCAGATTTTGATAGATAATATAACACCTATAAGGTTTTGGAAACCTTATAGGTGTAGATAGACTTTCATACTAATTTTTTGATACAAATTTAAAAGACGTGGGAAGTCTTTTATTAAAATAAAAAAACATGATTATCCGCCAATCGTAAAACCATTTGGAATAATAGCCCCTTTTTTCACTACCACAATACCGTCTTTAATTGTATAAAGTGGGTGGTCTTGGTTAGGCAAATGACTACCACCAATAATGCGTACATCATTCCCGATACGGCAATTTTTATCAATAATAGCTTTTGCAATATAGCAACGATGCCCGATGCCCATCAACGGAATACTTTTATTAATAGCTTGTTGCATCTCGTCCATTGTTTCAAAACTATCTGCCCCCATGATGTAGGTGTGCGAAATAGTGGTTGCCATGCCGATACGAGTACGGATACCCACTACCGAATGTTCTATGCGTGATGCCAAGATGATACAGCCGTCTGCAATCACAGATTTTTCTAAGGTCGTGCCACTTACTTTGGTTGGTGGCAACATTCTGGCTCTGGTGTAAATAGCCCTTTCATTATCAAATAAATTGAACTGTGGAATGTCCTCTGTAATTGCCAAGTTAGCCTCGTAAAAAGAGTAAATATTACCAATGTCTGTCCAATAGCCCTCAAATTGGTAACTTACCACACTTCTTTTTCCTACGTTTTGCGGAATAATCTCTTTGCCGAAATCCGTAGCCTCTTTCATTTCTTCACGCAACAAGTCAAATAAAAGTTGTCTGTTGAAAATGTAGATACCCATAGAAGCCAAATAATTTCGCCCTTCTCTTTGCATTTTTTCGCCTGTATCACTTACCCAGTCTTTGAGTACATCTTTTTTGGGTTTTTCTATGAAAGAACTAATAAAACCTGAACCATCTACTTTCATGATGCCAAACTCGGGGGCTTCTCTTTCTCCCACAGGAATAGTGGCAATAGATATTTCTGCATTTTTCTCGATGTGGTTGTTCAACATCAAACGGAAGTCCATTTGGTAGAGTTGGTCGCCCGACAAAATGAGTAAATAGTCAAACTTATGGTCTTCTAAATGGTGCAAAATTTGGCGTACTGCATCGGCTGTGCCTTGAAACCACGTAGGATTATCGGGGGTTTGTTCGGCAGCCAAAATATCGACAAAAGCCTTGCTAAAAGAACTAAATTGGTACGTATTTTTAATGTGTGTGTTCAAAGATGCTGAGTTGAACTGCGTTAATACGAACATTCTGACAATATCAGAGTTCATACAGTTTGAAATCGGAATGTCCACCAAACGGTATTTGCCTGCTATAGGTACGGCAGGTTTTGACCTATCCGCTGTCAAAGGTGATAGACGAGTGCCAGCACCGCCTCCTAAAATAACAGCCAAGGTGCTTTTGCTAATAGTATCCATGAGTTGTTGTGTATGGTTAGTAATTGTTATATCAACAAATATTTTGGAAAACAACTTACTAAAAAATATTTGTTTAAAACAAATTTTAACCATAAAAAAACTATCATACATCACATTAAAACAAAAAACCCTACAAGGTTCTGAAAACCTTATAGGGTTGATTTGAATTTGAAAAATATAATAGGTTTTTAAAAAACTATTTTTTCAACTCTCTTATTCCTTTAAAACCTTGTTCTACTTCAAAAGCCTGTCCGTCAATCAACAACTTATAGGTATTTGTAGCATTGTCATATTGTAACTGTATTTTTTGCTGCGTGGGGTTGAGGTTATTTGAAAACAAAGTAATTGTATCGGGGCTAATAAACTCATAATGCGGTTTGTCATACGTATCTGTATGTCTTAACACCAATGTTTTGTAATCTTTGCCCGTTGTGCCTTCCCCCGCAAAACCTTGTGCTTCAGCATTTTGCTCCACATATTCTATTTTAACTACTTTTTGGTGTGTAGCTACCAAATTGCCTTGGTCGTCTATAGGGTTTGTGAATTGATAAACGCCTACTGCCACCATCAAGAATATCACTGCTGCTGCACCCACCAACAAATAACGTCTTTTGCTTTCAGTTGTACTGTGCGTATAAAACGGTACGGCGTTATTTTCTTGCTCCATTTCCGTATGTACTTGTTTCAACTGAGCTTTTAATGCAGCTCTGCTGTTTTTGCGGAGTGCCTCTCTAACCAACTTTTGGGCTGCTATAGCTTTTTTCGTTTCGGGGTGATTGACGATATACTCCTCAAAAATACTTAGTTCTTCTACGCTAAGGGTTTTGTCAAGGTAATTGTCAATCCATTCTGTTAAGTTATCTTGTGTGAGCATAAGTCGTAAAAATTTAGCTATTTGGAATTTGTAACGACAGCACCAAATAGCTAAATCTTCCGAAAAGTGTAATTGTATATTCAAATTTTGTAGCTGTGGACTTTAGTCCGTAGTGATTATTGTTTCACGGAATAAAGTCCGTAGCTACAGCCTTCAAATACTTTTGCACTTTACTATCTGGTAATAGTCTTGGTTCTGCCGTTGTAAGTAATCGTAAATGTTTTATCGCAAGTACCACTGCCAAAGTCTAAAATAAATGGTGTTTCAAAACCATTTACAGACATAGAAATTATACCTGCTACAGGGAACAGTTGGTTTTGACAAGTAGTTTTGGAAATCAAAGGCGAAGTAATTGTATTATTATACGTTTTACCTTTGCGAGTAGTACCATTGGCAGTGCCTGTGGTGCTATATGTCCAATCTGTCAAACCTTCACGCACCGCAGTTCTTACATGGTTTACGGTTCTTGTTGCCGTTCTGCTGTCTGTAAATGTTACAGTTCTATTGGCAGTAATAGTCGTAGTACGGTTTGTAAGTGTACCTACAGTACGTTGATTGCGTGTTCCTTCTACTTTATTATCGTTTACAAAGTAATTTTCGTGAGTTGTTGTGGTACTAAATGGTAGTGCATTTGGTCTTCCTTCGTTAATTTTGATAAGGATTTTACCTCTACGCATTCTACCGTCTGCACACTGCACATTTGTTGCACCAAAGTCTATTGTAATTGTTTGGGTTGCAGGGTCAAAAGTTGTCGTAGCCGAACCCAAAAATCTGCCTCCCTCTGTTCTACCACCTTCTTCTACTCTACCGCCTATATTTTCAGACATTACAAAGTCATTTGCCATTGTATTGTCTTCTTCTACCATAGACACATTGTTGTCATCTTCAGATGCTTCACTGTCAAACAAATCTGAAAGATTATCTTTCTTACAAGCTGTCAAACTTAAACCCAATGCAAATGCCACATAAAAGGCTTTTTTCATTAACTTTTCCATGATTCTTCAACGTTTAATTGTGATGTGTAAATGTGTTTTTGTATTTTTTACACTTGTTTGATGAATCAAAAAAAAGAAGGTTTAATCACCTCGTAATTTTTTTTTATTTTTTTTTAGACCTATAAAGTTTCTAAAATCTTATAGGTCTTTTTAATCTTCGTATTTATCTAATAATTCTTGTGCTTTTTCTCTTGCCCTCTCCATACACTTGCTTTTCTTACTTTTGGCTGTATTACTGTTATTGTATCCAAGTTTTTCGGCAATTACGTCTAAGGATAAATTATGATAATAAAACAACTCTAATAATTCCCTACATTTTGTATCCAAAAACTGCATCACTTCCGTTAGCATATTTTCGTAGGCAGGTGTATGTTGGTCTATTTCAGCTTCTTCTCTAACAGGAATAAACTGCTCAAAATCCTTAAATTTATTGAGGGCTTGCTCCGTTTTTCGGAGTTGGTACATCCACATATTCCGACTGACAGAGTAGATAAAAGTTTTCAAAGAACAAGACAACTCAAAATTGGGTTGTTGCAACTTTTCATACACTACTAATATTGCCTCTTGGTAAATCTCTTGTGCATCTTCTTCACCTCCATTATTCTTGCGTATCAAATGATGAATCATTTGGTAATGCGTTTTGTAGAGATATGCCAACGCCTTTTGATTACCTGCACGTAGCTGGGTTATTAAGTAGGGTTCGTTGCTAAAAGAAAGTTCTTTTTTCATTAGTTGATTGCTATATTTCTCTAAAGTAACCAATTCAAACAGTTGCAAACTACATTTTTTACACGATTATTTTAGTTAAATTATGTAAATATGTTGTGGCTTGTAAATAGTAGCTTGGCATTTTGATAATCAAACCTATAAGGTTTTTTAGTGTCGTGCTATGAATTGTTATATGAAAAGTATTTAGAACTAACATTTCTTTGAGAAATGTTAGTTCTTCTATAAGTTTTTAAGGCACGACACTTATAGGTTTTCTATCAATATATTGATTATTGCAACAAAGTTACAAAGGTCATTGTGCCAAAAAAGCCACAATTTTTTCTACCAACACTTCATTTATTTTTCTGTAAGACTCGTGTGTCCACCCTGCTATGTGTGGCGAAAAAATAACATCATGTCGTTTACTTAGTTGCTCAAACACACTATTTTGTTCTGGGCTTAATTGATGTAGCTTTTCATTTTCCAATACATCAAGACAAGCTCCCAAAACTTTTCCCGTTTGTAAGGCGTGTAGTAAGTCTTTCAACGGTGCTATTTCGCCTCTTGCGGTATTTATAAAGTAAATATTTTTGCGGAACTGCTGCCAAAAAGCTGTAGTTGCCATATTTTTGGTTTCGGCGGTAAGGGGCGTATGTAAAGTCAAAATGTCTGTTTCGGCAAAAATAGTTTCCATATTTACAGACTCCGCATAGTTGTTCTTAAATTCGGGGTGGTACTTGTCGTAGGCTATGACCTTGCAGCCAAATCCGCCTAAAACCTTTGCCACACTGCTGCCCATATTGCCATAACCAATAATGCCTACGGTTTTTCCTGCCAATTCTACTCCTCTATTGCCTTCTCTGTTCCAAATTTTTTGGCGTACCTCCGCATCTGCTCGCAACAATTTATTGAACAAAGCCAACAACATACCTACGGCGTGTTCGGCTACGGCAGTACGATTACCTTCGGGGGCATTGAATAATTGTACTTTGTACTGTTCCAATGCCTTCAAGTCTATTTGGTCTAAACCTGCCCCTGCACGTCCAATGAAACGCAAATGTGAGGCTTTTTGTAGCAATGCCTCGTTAATCACCAATTTACTCCGTACAATCAGACCGTCATAGTTGGGCAATATTTTTTCTATTTCTTGTAAAGTGCTGTTAGGCAAATAGTTGTAATGAAGTTGGTGCTGTGTCAAAAGTTCAAATAAAGAAGGGTGAACCTCGTCTATAATCAAAATATGTGTGTCCATTGTGTTTGAGTTTCGTACTCAAATTTATAAATTATTGTCATTTTTTTTGCCCTAAAAACAAAAAAGGCTGGTAAAACCAGCCTTTTTTGTGCATTACTAACTTAAAATCTTTAAAAACATGAAAAAACATGAGTGTACGAAATTGAACACTTTTTTTCGTATTTCCAAATTATTTACGAAGTATTTTAAAAAATGTTAATTTTTCTAAAGTATTTAACAAAAATTATGTGCTAAAATTTCTGTAATTTTAGCACATAATTAATTAATAATCAAATAGTTATATTAAAATATGTCTTAGTAAGCACAAGGCAAAGAAAAATAGAAAGTAGAACCTTCGCCTGCGGTACTTTCTACCCAGATTTTACCACTTTGTTCTTCTATCAGTTCTTTGGCTACAGACATTGCCAAACCTGTTCCCGACTGCGTTTTGCTCATAGAGGCAGTAGGGAAATACTTTTCAAACAGTTTCTCTCTTACCTCTGTTGGAATACCCTTGCCAAAATCTTGTACCGAAAACACCATGTCTGTTTTCTCTTCGTTCAACTCTGCCGTAATCACAATACGGTTGCGGTTGGTTGAATAACGTAAAGCATTGGAAATGAACATGACCAGCACCCATGTCGTTTTTTCTAAATCTGCATTGATTTTCGGCAAATCAAATTCATAGTGCAACTCCAGCGTAATTTCTCTTTGTTCTGCCTGAATAGCCATTGTATTGTACGCATATTCTACTATATCTCTTGGCGGAATCAGTTGGTACAAACTCATCATGTTGTCATCATCATCTTCGGCTTTGAGTTGTAGGCTTTGAAACTCCTGCTTGATTTTCTGTAGTTTTTCTACCTCGTCTTTCAGTTTTTCCAATGCCTCCGTTTCTGTTTCCGTCAATTTGTCTTTGTTTTCCCTCTCAATCACTTTTACTTGTTGTTGAATAGCATTGATAGGCTTTTGTAACTTACGAGTAGCTGTTTTCACATAGTCCATTGTGGCTTGGTCGTGTTCTTCATATTCAGTTACATTTTTGAGAATGAAAACATAACCCAAAGTTTGTGGTTCTTCTCCGCCTTGCTCTGCGTCCAACTCTATGACTTCTTGGGCATAATACGTTTCTTTGCCGTCTGCAAACAATTTGATGGTAAAATCTTCATTATTTTTGTTCAACATCATTTTCCGAAAAATTTCGTTGAAACGGGCTATTTCTGGTGCGTGTTTACCCACTATAGACTTGTCGTCCACGCCCAAAATTTCTTCGGCTTCTTTGTTCACAAACAAAATATAGTCGTCCTCGTCTATTCCTATAATCGCATCACTCATCTTGTCCACCACCATATTGATACGGTTCTTTTCAAAAGTCAATTTGGCTAAACTGCTGTGTTCGTATTGGTCGAGTTTTTCTGCCATTGTGTTAAAGGCATTAGACAATTCGCCAAATTCGTCATCAGATTTGTATTGTAGTCGTTCTTCGTAGTTGTGGTCGGCAATTTTTTTGATACTTTCTGTCAATTCACGAATAGGGCTGGCAATGTATTCAGGAAAAGAAAAAATAAAGACAATCGTAATCATAAAACACAAAGTCCCCAAAAATGCTGTCATGTTAAAGCCTTTTTTGGCATCTTCTTGGGCTTTGTTGTTGTTGTTTCGCAATTCTGCCATTTGATAGTCTTTGAGCTGAAAGAGTTTGTCTTTCAAACTGTATTCAAAACGGTGAGCCTCTTTGCGTTTTGCTTGTGCATTGATGACCATGTACCGATATTCTTCAAATTGTCGGCGAATATTCTTAGTCAATTCTATTTCTTTTTCACTCAAAGCCCTTTTTTCTTGCTTTGAGAGGTTCTGCTCAATGACGTGCAACTGTGCTTTATAGGCATTGACCGAAGTCCGCATACTGTCTTCCAACAAGTAGTCTATTTGGTCTAAGGCGTGTACGATATTTTGCGTATAACCAATGCCTTCGTAATTATGCTTAAGCATATACCCCACATCAGACTCCAATTTTTTAATAGAGTAGCCTCCCACCACACTCAACAAAACAATCAGAACAAACAAAAACACCAAACCTACTGAGATTTTGGTTTTGACTTTAACGGCTGCCATAAAGGTTGAAAAGTTTTATATCTTAGAAACTTGGGCGTAATTTAGTACAATGCTACAAATTACGTATTTTTTGCCTACTAAATCTTTTAAGAGATTATATTATGCTTAGAGCATGATTGATGATGAAGGTGTTTGCTTCTTTTGTAGCTACCAAAAAAATTGGTAGTTTTGAACTATACTCAATCAGAAATGGATTTTCTGTAGCATAGGCTTTAGGCTGTGCCTACATAGGCTAAAGCCTATGCTACAAATTAAAACCAATTTAGTTTCAGTATCCAAACTTGTCATTCAAGCACTTAATAAATGTGCTTTAGCATTTATGATACAACAGTTTATTTATATGTTGGGCTTGCTGTTGGTGTATATCGTCTTGGCGGTATATGCCGAAAGAAAAATTGCAGCAGCCATTCAAGACCGTCTGGGACCTATGGAAACAGGCAAGTACGGCTACTTACAAACCATTGCAGATTTACTGAAACTATTACAGAAAGAGCATATTCAGCCGTTGGGTGTGCAGACTATTTTGTTTTATGCTGCCCCTGTCATTTTGTTTTTATCGGTATTGTTAGGCTTTGCTTTTGTGCCTGTGGCTGCCGTTGGGTGGTCTGCCAATGCCGAAACAGGCATTTTTTTTCTGTTAGCAGTCTTATCCTTAGACGTTTTAGGTATTTTGGCTGCGGGCTGGAGTTCTAACAACAAATACAGTTTGTATGGTGCAGTACGAGGCATTGCTCAATTATTGTCTTATGAAATTCCTATGGGTTTGGCGGTGTTGTGTGTAGTTGTTTGCGTGCAGACCTTGAATTTAGAAGAAATTGTTTTGCAGCAAGGAATTTTTGCCCAACAACCTATTTATTACTTAGGTAGTGAAAAAATAGCGTGGCAAATCAACCATTTAGGCGGTATATTTTCTTGGAATATCATTAGCCAACCTGTTTTAATACCTGTTTTTGTCATATTTTTTATTGCAAGTTTAGCCGAAGCCAACCGCCCGCCTTTTGACTTGCCCGAAGCCGAATCTGAAATTATTGCAGGTTTTCACACCGAATATTCGGGCTACAAATGGGCTATTATGATGTTAGCCGAATACGGTATCATGCTGTTAATGAGTTTATTAGCCGTTACACTGTTTTTTGGTGGTTGGAATACGCCTTTTTTCAATATCACTTCTTACTTGCCGTTAGCAGACTGGACTTCTGGCGAAAAAGGCACTTGGTCGGCTGTTTTGTGGGGAAGTGGGTGGTTATTAAGTAAAACTTTTTTACTAATTGCCGTCAAAATGTGGTTGCGTTGGTCATATCCACGTTTGCGTATAGACCAACTGATGACTTTGTGTTGGAAATACCTCACTCCTTTGGCTTTGTGCTGTTTGTTGCTTTGTAGTATTTGGAAAGTGGTTTTGTAAAATGTTTTATTACTGTAGTGTGGACTTCAGTCCAATGCTATTAAGCAGGGCTGCCTAAGCTAATAAAATAAAGATGTAAATAAATAATTGATTATCAGTTAGTTATTTTTAAAAAAGTGCCGTTAGGCACGATATATTTATAGTAAAAAATAATACCAACTCTCTCAAAGTGCCGTAGGTACGATATATCGTGCCTACGGCACTTTGAGAGTAAAATAAATTACATTACTATAACTATTTCGTGCCTAACGGCACTGTAAAGCAATTCCTTAGCTTAATAGCATTGGACTTCATTCCAGCTATATTTTGTTGGAAAAGTTTGATAGGTAGTTACAATGTGTACTGAAGTCTACACTACAGTAATTGTTGGTACAAAGCCCAATGTTTTTCGGCTACTGCCTTTGCAGCGTAATGTTTGAGGGCATATTGGCGTGCATTTTCTCCCATTTTTTGGCACAACGTAGAAGATTGAGCCAACGACGACAATCTTTGTGCCATTGTTGGCAAATCAAACGGTGGTACTACAATCCCATTGTGTTGGTCTATAATCATTTCGGGTAAACCACCTACCGCAAAGGCTGCTACAGGTGTGCCACAAGTTTGTGCCTCCATACAAGTCAAAGGTTGGTTATCTTCCAAAGACGGCACAAGCAAAATATCGGCTGCTGCATACATCAACCTTTGCAAAGTTACACTGTTTACTTCGCCTAAATGCGTGTGAGGATAGTTGGCTGTAGGTAATTCGTGATTTTTACCAAAAGTAAGCAAATGAAATTTGATGTTTTGCTGTTGCAATAAGGCTAACACTTGTACTAATAAATGTAAACCTTTGCGTTGTGTACTTAGTTTTTCTGCCCCAAAACAAATAATAAATTCATTTTCAGGTAGTTGTAAGGCTCTTTTTGCTGTACTTTTATCGACAGGAAAAAATTTATCTGTATCAATACCGTTTGAAATAGTCTGAAAACTTTTTGCATTTTGCAATACAAAACTCTTTTCTGCAATACCTTGTAGCCATTTGGTAGGCGTAATAATATGCAGATTTTTGTCTTTCAAAGCCTCGTATTTGGCTAATTGTCCTTCTAAAGCCAATTTGCCGTTTTGATAAGTCCCTAATTGTGGGCAATTTTTGCACTGACTTTCATAATTTTTACAGCCGTTTGTATAATGACAACCACCAGTAAAAGTATTGTAGTCGTGTAAAGTCCAGACAATCGGAATATGATGCGGAATTGCACTAAAAAAAGAAGGAACATCTATCAAACTATTTACCCAATGCAAATGAAAAAGTTGTGGCAAATTTTTAGGGTGTGTAGGCAAAGGCAATTTGGCAGGACTGAACAGTTCTAAGCCCACAGGTCTGCCCGAAAAATAGCTTTCTACCTCATGATAATACAAACTTTGGCTAATTTTATGTGTCCATTTTCGCCAACTTGTAGGAGGTGTAGGCTGAAAATTTTGCAGCGTAAAAAACGAAAACTGTGCAGGATAGCCTTGCAAACTTTCATACAATCTTTGGGCTGCTATGCCCGCACCGCCTGTAGTGGCTGCCCCGAAAAAGTGAATAGTTGGATACATGGGTGCAAAGCACAATGATTGATTAGTAAATTTTTAATTTAAAATTTGGTAGTAAAATGTATCAGTGAAAATTCTGTGTAATTCGTGTCGTCTGTGTTCCCCATGAAACAGCCCTTGCTAAGCAACAGTTTTTGCATAATAACTCCTCACCCTTTTAACCGAATACGAGGGTCTGCCATTGCATAAAAAATATCTACTGCAATGCTAATCACCACAAAAAACACCGCCACGACCAGCGTAGAACCCATGACAATCGGAAAATCTAATTGTTCTACTGCCCGAATAGTTACATAACCCAGACCTTTCCAGCTAAAAATGTATTCTACAAAGAAAGCCCCTCCCATTAAGGTAGCCAACCAACCCGAAACTGCCGTAATTACAGGATTCATGGCATTTTTCAAGGCGTGTTTTGCTATAATTTGAAACTTATTTAAGCCCTTCGCCTTGGCGGTGCGTATATAGTCTTGCGTAAGTACCTCTAACATAGAACCTCTTGTAAGTTGCACAATAATCGCCAAAGGTCTTAGCCCCAAAGTAAAGGCAGGTAGGATTATATTTTTGAGTACCAAATGCCTACCATTTTCATCAAGCACCCACAAAGAACCTTGCAGGTTTAGCCCTGTATAGTCTTTGAGATAATAACCAAAAATGATAGAAATAAGGATAGCTGCCACAAACGAAGGGGCAGAAATGCCTATTACAGAAATACTTACTACAAAATGGTCAAGCCATTTATTTTGATTAAGAGCAGCTATTACCCCCAAAATAATCCCAAAGACTGTAGCAAAGGACATAGAGGCAAGGGCTAACCAAATAGTTCCCCAAATATTTTCTACCAAAATATCACCCACAGGCTTTGTGGTATGATAAGAACGGCGTAGGTAGGGCTTTTTCAGTGCCAAAATATGTTTTCCTACGGGTACAGTTAGCAAAAAAGGATAAGTTTTATAGTTTTCTGGTGTATTGTCATGGATAGACAAAGGCGAAAAGTCATTGAGGTACAAAATTAATTGTTCTCCCAAAGGCTTATCCAAGCCAAAATCTTTGGTCATTTGCTCCCTTGTCTTTACATCTATCTCTCTGCCTGCCAACATATTAACAGGATTCCCCGGTAGGATATGAAAGATAAAAAAGACGGCAATGATGACACCAAAGATGACCAATGTCCCATATAAAAGTCTTTTGAGAATGAATTGAAACATTACTGCTCCTAAATTTAGATAGTAACTAAGTTTTCAAATTTACTATTTTTATGTTTTGTTTATAGATTTGCCCAAAAATTATTTTTCATACTAAGTTGAACTACTTTTCATAGAAAGATGTACCTTGCAAGGTATAAAATAAAGTGTATTCATTCTTTTTTATCTATATGCCTCTTAAACTTCAAGACACTGCTCCAGATTTTACGTTGCCGTCTGTGCATGACACAACATTTACTTTGTCGAAAAATATGGCTAATAAGCCTTGCATTTTGTACTTTTACCCCAAAAATTTTACAAATACTTGTACTGCACAGGCTTGTGAGTTCCGCAATCACTTCGACGAGTTCAGAGAGTTGGACGTGGCGGTGGTAGGAATCAGTCAAGATGATGTGGCTTCGCACAAAAAGTTCAAGAAAGCATACGATTTGCCTTTTGAATTATTGGCAGACGAAAAAGGTGAGGTACTCAGAAAATATGATGCAGATATTCCTTTGTTGGGTGGCTTGACGGGCATGAGTCGCAGGGTTACGTATTTGTTAGATGCTTCGCACAAGATAGTTGCTATGTATGAAGGTCTTTTTGAATCAAAAGAACACGTTGTAGAAATGCTCAAAGTTTTGAAACAAAAAACTCAATAACAAATCACTGTAACTACTTGTTTACAACGCAATTCTATTATAGTTTTAACAATTCAACTGTAGCATAGACTTTAGTCTGTGCATCTATCAATAACACAGACTAAAGTCTATGCTACAGTCCTTAATTTTGGGAAATTAACACTTATAAATATGGCAAAAATAACATTTGACGGCATAGAAGTAGAAGTACCCGATGGCAGCACCATTTTACAGGCTGCTCGCCAAATAGGTGGCGATATTGTACCGCCAGCCATGTGCTATTATTCTACACTCAAAGGCAGTGGTGGTAAGTGTAGAGCTTGTTTGGTAAAAGTAACGCAAGGCTCTGCCAAAGACCCTCGCCCTATGCCTAAATTAGTAGCTTCTTGTATTACCCCTGTGCAAGACGGAATGGTGGTAGAAAATACCAAAAACCCCGAAGTGTTGGAAGTGAGAAAAGGAATCGTAGAGTTTTTGTTGATTAACCACCCATTAGATTGCCCGATTTGCGACCAAGCAGGCGAATGTGATTTGCAAAATTTTGCTTTCAAACATGGCAACGTAAGACAACGCTATGAAGAAAAACGCCGTACTTTCGAAACCGTAGATTTGGGTCGTTATATCAAACTACACATGACTCGTTGTATTTTGTGCTACCGTTGTGTATTTACAGCCGACCAACTGACCAACCAAAGAGTGCATGGTGTTTTGAAACGTGGTGATGCTGCTGAAATTGGTACGTACATTAACAATGTAATAGAAAATGATTTTTCGGGCAATGTCATTGATGTTTGCCCTGTGGGTGCATTGACAGATAAAACTTTCCGTTTCAAAAGCAGAGTTTGGTTTGCAAAACCTGTAGATGCTCACAGAAATTGTAGTAAATGTTGCGGAAAAGTAGTGTTGTGGTACAAAGGCGACGAAGTATTGAGAGTTACTGCCCGCCGCAACGAATACAATGAAGTAATAGAATTTATTTGTAACGAATGTCGTTTTGAAACGAAAAAGACCTCTGACTGGGTAATTGAGGGACCAAGAAAAATAGAAAAAACTTCGGTAATTTCGCAAGGACACTATGAACATCTCGAAAAGCCAGATTTCCAAGTGAAATTGGCAAAAGAAACCTACAAACAGATAGACGATACGAGGGTTCACCAAAAAGACCAAATGAAATTATTAGGCAAAATAGATTAATACCGAAGATGACATCTTTTGAAAAGGTGTCATCTTTTTAATTCAATCATTAGAATTTATTAAAATTTTGTAACATAGACTTTAGTCTGTGTAATAATTAATTGATTATCAATGTATTAAAAACACAGACTAAAGTCTATGCTACAGACCGTAATAACCTCTATTACTCAAAATAACTATGAAAATTTCTATTCAAAGATTAGCAGCCCCCTACTTTATGGAGGCAAGCAACGAGGCAGGACACACCCTACGTATGGACAGCGGAGCAGACGGCAACCCTGCCCAAGCCATGACCCCTATGCAACTCCTATTGGCAGGCATTGGTGGTTGTAGTACCGTAGATATTGTGTTGATTTTGCAGAAGCAACGCCAAAATGTTGCTGATATTCAGGTAGTTGTAGAAGGGGAAAGAGCCAAAGACCAAACTCCTGCGGTTTTTACGGACATTCAACTCCACTATACCCTCTTTGGCGATAATTTGGAAGAAGAAAAAGTAAGACGTGCCATAGACCTTTCTTTAGAAAAATACTGTTCAGTAGCTAAAATGCTGGAGAAAACTGCCAAAATCACGTATAGCTTTGAAATGAAAACCTCTTAATCATAGAGGGATAGGTGCTAACACATAATTTTTAATTAGTAAGTTTTTAATTGAAAATTTACTAATTAAAAATACCTTTACTTACACCCTTTCATAGTTTTTATCAATAATTCAGGACTTTTGCCTATTACTTGCGTGTAGGGTTGTGTTTCTAATTGTTCGGCTAAGCAGTTACAATAACGCAAGACATTCAGGCGGTTGTACTCACCGTCTTGGTTATGTTTTCGTAAATAATCTCTGCAACTGCCAATAAAAGCTATTTTTTCTGTCAGTTTCCATTGGCTTTGGGGCAATAAATGAATGTGTGTAGCCAAACTATCGCCAGACAAACACAACATACCCATACGGTCTAATTCATCTTCTTTGAGGTCATTGAGTTGCTGAGGTGTATGTTTTTGCTCCAATTTATCTACCACACACCCACACAGTTCTTGCGTTACTTGTTTGACGTCATTACTTTTTTGTGCTTGGCTTTGTTGGCACGTAACCGTAACCTCTTGTTTCGTGATGCTGTACCAAGCCCCTTTTTGGCTGCGAGTAAACCAAAACAAAGCTGCTACAATAACAACACAAGTAGGAATAAGTATTTTATTGAATAAAGATAAATACATAACAAAAAACAGGTAGGCATTAAAAATAGTCTAAGCAATATAGCTTTTTGAAGTGAATTTAGCAACCATTTATCCCACGAAAAACAAAAAACCTATAAGGTCTTAAAGACTTTATAGGTTGGGTCATCTATTTTAAATTATATTTTTTACCATCTACGCCATCTTCTATGAGGTCTTGGCTTGACAATTACCACAGGCGGCGGCGGTGCAGGTCTATAATAAACTGGTGGTGGAGGAGGTGCATAATAAACAGGCGGTGGCGGTGCTACAATGACAGGAGGTGGGGATACAACGACCACAGGTCTATGGCGATGACGACGATACACATACTGAGCTTGTGCATCTGCACTATACAAAAAAGTGATAGCTACAACTATAAAAAGCAATAAACTACCAATAAGACGATTCACAGAAGTTTTCATAAACCGAAATGTTTTAAGTTCTTTGTTTAAATATACTGTATTCTGCTTGTAAAGGTTTTGTTAAGTAGGTTAAAGCCTTGTTAAAAGCAAATGGACAAGTTTTAATCTTGTCCATTTGTATTCAAATCAGCCATTATTGAGCAAAATCTATGGCATCTATCATATAATTTCCGCTATAACTCTTGTAATTAATCGTTACTCGGTAGCTGGCATAGTTACCAATCACAAATTTTTTACCTTCTTTAGACGTACCTTCATGCACAATGCTAAACCCTGCCCCTTTGTATTGGGTAAACAAAGACTGCAAAGTATTTTCTGTTTGCTGTTTGTTTTGGGCTTTTGCTTCATCATCTATGCTCACACTCACGTTGTCGTTAAGGTAAGTGCTTAATACTTTGATGTCCCCTTTTCCAAACGCCACTTTGCAACTTTCTACTAATTGATTTTGGGCAGTAGCCCCAAATTGCAAGCCCAAAAACAGCACGAAAAACAACAAAATTTTCATATTATTAATATAGGTTTATAGTAAAATGGTCAAATCTAATGCCAATATAATTTTTTTTCTCTACTTTTGCAAGTCATTAACAGCATTAATAAAAATTATTGTGTAAATTTTACACTTACAAACTGTTTTTGATTCAAACCTATAAGGTTTTCAAAACCTTATAGGTTTATGAGGGTTTTCATATTACTTTTATAGTACGACTCTAAAAGCCTTTACAAATTCTATCTATCCATTTGGCATTTCTTATTTACCTTTGTTGCATACGCTATGAATCTGGCTCATCATTTACAAACTAACCCCCTGTTCGAACTTATTGCAAAAGCTGCCCTTCAATATCCACAAATGGAGGCGTATGTAATTGGCGGATTTGTGAGGGATTTATTGCTAAAAAGACCTTGTAAGGACATAGATATAGTCTGTACGGGTAGTGGCATTGCTTTGGCAGAGGCTTTTGCCAAATTAGTGGACTTGGAAGGGCAAGTAGTTACGTTCAAGAACTTCGGAACGGCTATGCTCAAAGTGAATGACTGGGAAGTGGAGTTTGTGGGGGCAAGAAAAGAATCTTACCGTTCAGACTCTCGCAAGCCAACCGTAGATATTGGCACATTGGAAGACGACCAAAATCGTAGAGATTTTACGATTAATGCAATGGCAATTAGCTTGAACAAGGCGAATTATGGCGAATTGATAGACCCTTTTGGTGGCTTGAAGCATTTACAAGAAAAGATTATTAAGACACCTTTAGAACCCAATATTACTTTTTCTGATGACCCTTTGCGAATGATGCGGGCTATACGTTTTGCAACGCAACTCGAATTTGACATAGAAGGACATACTTTTAAAGCTATTTCAGACAATAAGGAAAGGCTGCAAATTGTGTCTATGGAAAGAATAAGTGATGAGTTGAACAAAATTATTTTGGCTAAAAAACCTTCTTATGGTTTCAAAATGTTGTTTACTTCGGGTTTGCTCAAAGAATTTTTCCCTGATATGGTGGCTTTGTATGGAGTAGATGTAGTCAATGGACATGCCCACAAAGATAATTTTTACCATACTTTAAAGGTACTTGACAATTTGGCAGAACTATCTGACGATTTGTGGTTGCGTTGGGCTGCCATTTTGCACGATATAGCCAAACCTGCCACCAAACGGTTTGACGAGAAAGTAGGTTGGACTTTTCATGGACACGAAGAAAAAGGTGCAAGAATGGTTGCCCCGATTTTCCGTTCACTCAAGTTACCTTTGAACGAAAAAATGAAGTTTGTGGAGAAAATGGTGCGGTTACACCTCCGCCCTATTGCCTTAGTGAAACGAAATATTACGGAGTCTGCCATGCGTAGAATGATTGTTGATGCAGGTGAAGATTTTGATGCCTTGATGAAGTTGGTGCGTGCAGACATTACGTCTAAAGATGGCAACAAGGTAAAACAGTTTTTGAAAAACTATGACGAGGTAGAAAAGAAACTGAAAGAGTTGGAACAAAAAGACGAACTTCGCAACTTCCAACCTGTCATTACAGGCGAAATTATCATGGAAACTTTCAATTTGCCTCCTTCTAAGGACGTTGGAGAGATTAAACAAGAGATTCGTGATGCTATTTTAGACGGCTATGTGAAAAATGAAATGGAAGATGCCTTTGCGTACTTGCTGCAAATTGGACAGAAAAGAGGATTTTCTACAAAATTAAAAACAATGTAATTGAATTAGCAATTAATATAAAGTGTAGCATTGGACTAAAGTCCACACTACAGAGGAAATTATCAAATAACAACTATGCAAACAACTATTCACTTCTATAAATACCAAGGAACAGGCAACGATTTTGTACTCATAGACGATAGAAACGAAAATTTTGATATTCAAAATCAGGAATTAGTGGCTCGTTTGTGCCACAGGCGGTTTGGCATAGGGGCAGACGGCTTGATGTTATTACGCAAATCTGCCGATACGGACTTCCGAATGGTGTATTTCAATGCAGACGGCAGGCAAAGTTCTATGTGTGGCAATGGGGGGCGGTGTATCGTAGCTTTTGCGAGGCAGCTGGGACTGATTGGCAGTAACACGACTTTTGAGGCTATAGACGGACTGCACGAAGCCCAAGTAACCGAAGAAAACGGTGAGTTGGTCGTTTCTTTGAAAATGAATGACGTGGTAGAAATAGAAAGAACCAAAGAAGGCTACTTTTTGAATACGGGTTCGCCACATTTTGTGCAGAGTGTAACCAATATTCGGAATTACCCTGTGGTAGATGAAGGCAAAAAGATACGGTACGGCACGCCTTATGTAGAAAAAGGTGGCACTAACGTAAATTTTGTTGATGTGATAAACGAAAACGAAATATTTGTACGTACCTACGAAAGAGGCGTAGAAGACGAAACCTATTCTTGTGGCACAGGCGTAACGGCTGCTGCTATTTGTAGAGTGTTGGAAAACCCCACGAATGACCACCACCGCCGTATCCGTATTCAGACTTTGGGCGGACAGTTGGGCGTAAGTATTGAACAAAAAGATTTGCAACAAAATATCTTCACAAATATTTATTTGAAAGGAACAGCTACGCTGGTTTTTGAGGGTACAATCACGATGAATGCCTAAAGGTTTTTCCCTTTGGGCGAAAAACACTGAAAGGCTTATGAAAATGCGAAAAAAAGCAGACTTGCCCCAAAAAGTCTGTATCACTTGCCAAAGACCTTTTGCTTGGCGTAAAAAATGGGAAAAATGTTGGGACGAGGTGAAGTATTGTAGTGAGAGGTGTAGGAGGGGGAAGTGATTTTGTTTAGTAAAAATTTATAACAAAACATCAGTTATATCGTAACTCCTGAAGTAACTTAAAATAGAGTATGAAAGAGTACAACAATTTTTCTGTGCCTCTTATTCAACATCATAGCCTCTTGCGTGCTTTGCCTTTTATTGCTTTTGTAGGGACACTATTACTGTCTATAGCATGGAAATCCTTATTCAACCATAATGTTTCTCCATATTTATTCGTTGGTGGATTTGTTTTAACATTATTGACTTTCTTTATTAAACCTTATTCAATTATAGGTTCTCTTGTGTTTAATAAAGAAAGTGGATTTATGATAAGCAACTATTCAACAAAGGAAAGCATAGTAATTCCTACGCAACACATCAAAAAGTTATCCATTATTTACAAAGATTTAGCTACTTGGCTACCTTTACCACATCAAAGTCTTTCTGATAGGTCTGGTGGTAGAAACTTTGGTATGGATAATTCTATCTCTATTCAAACATTGTCAGATAACTTTAAGTATGACTTTTTAAGTAAAGCAACTACAGATAGGTCTATTATACGTTCCATCTTACTATTCTTCAAAATGAATACAACTGTAGAAATTATGTATGAAGAATTTGAGAGAAAAATATATTAAACGTAGGTAGGAGTCAGAAAATAATATAATTTTTTGAATTAAAAAATTTAATTGTTCCTACAATTATATAATAGAATATTTTAATTAACCTTGCACCCTAAAGGGTACGGTACATTTTATACTACGCAACTTACTTTAATTTAACCATGGGCTTATGCTTACCAAAATCACCTTAGAAAATTTCAAGGTTTTTCGCCACGCTACGGAGTTTCCCTTAGCCAAAATCAATTTATTGACAGGTATTAATGGCAGAGGTAAATCATCTTTGTTGCAAAGTTTGTTGTTAATGAGGCAGAGTATAGAATATGATGAAAATGCTTTTGAACTTATTTTGAATGGAAGTTACGTGCATTTAGGGACTTGGGAAGATGTCAAAAATAAAGACAATAGAAATGAAGACGATGTTACCTTATCATTTTGTATCAATTCAACATTGAATAATAAAAGAGAGCTAAAATATTTTCTATCAAATCAAAACAATCAAAAATTATTAATCAATAAGATTAACTATTCTTATGATAACAAACTTTTGTTATATAAAAATAGTAAAGACCATTTTTTAGCAAGCAATGAAAATAAGACTAGTTCTATTCTATTATGCTACCTTATGATACCACAAGCTGACTTTTTGAGTTTTTATGCTGCAATACCTCAAAATGAGTTGTTACATAAGGATAATGAGTTTACCCCTAATGATATAGGTGACCGTACTTTTTTAACTATTCATTACATAGCAGCAGACCGTATTGGTGCGAAAAATTTTTATGAAAAGGACTTACATCTAAATAATGATTTTATTACCATAGAAAAAACAGGAAAAAATGTACTTGATGTTATTTCTTACTACAAAAACCTTGAAATAGATGATAGTTTATCTGTAGGAACTGACAAGGATTTAATAGCACAAATTGGAAAATGGTTAGGGTATATTTTAGATGCTACAGTGTCAATTAACTTAGACGACAGCAATAAGTTTGTTAATTCATTTACTTATACCATAAACGGCAAAGAAAACTTACTTCCTACTAATGTAGGTTTTGGTTATTCCTATATTTTGCCAATCGTTACGGCAGGGCTTATCGCCAAAGCAGGAGAGATTTTGATAGTAGAAAACCCCGAAGCTCACTTACACCCCAAAGCCCAATCCAGATTAACGGAGTTTTTGGCAAAAGTGGCAACTACAGGCGTGCAGGTTTTTGTGGAGAGTCATAGTGAACATATCTTGAATGGTTTGCGGATAGCAACTATTACCAATGACAAACAAAATAAGATTTTAGAAAAAGAAGATGTAAGTATTTTGTACTTCGACAATTCAGAAACTTACTTCAAGCAAATTAAAATATTAGAAGACAATGACTTATCCGTTTGGGCAGAAGATTTTTTTGACCAAACCAATAAAGATTACAAAACAATTTACGGCTATTAATATGCAGTTTTGGTTAAACGAAAAATCTCTTAATCAGCAATTTAGGTCTATTCAAGAGTTTAAAGAAGCTATTATTGCTATGAATGCTATTTTTTCTTTTATTGAAGAAAAAAGAAAGAATGATACGTTTTTTCAAGATAGTCTTCTTTTTAAAGCAGATTATCAGGCTATAATAGCAGAAGATTTCCAAGTAAGTTTTGGTAAGTTAAACCCACAATTACAAGTAGCTTTTAAAAAATATCTAAACGAAGGTGTTAAAGCAATAAATTGGCGTGCAGAAAGATTACATAACGATAGAGATTATTTCTATTGTAAAATTTTACAAGATGTTGTTACTGATACGACTTTAGCAGAAGTAGCAGAAAGAAATTTACAAGGAAGTACAGAAAATATTGTTGTAAACTTTATTAAATCTAGCTATCAAGATTCCAAAGAGATTGATATTTTCAAAGATGATTTAGAATGTAGTAATCCCATTAAAATAAGTTGTATAGAAAATATTAATGGATTTGAGGAAAAACTAAGTGAACAATCTATTGATTATGAGGCTTTTTTAAAGAATACATTATTATTTAAAAAATTAAATTATCAGGTACAAGGTAAAACTATTTACCAACATCTTGAAAATGGGCAGTATTGGTACTTAGATAATTTTCATAAAACAAGTCGTCATTTTGAGGTTTTTAATAAATTGAGAGAACATCTTGGCGAGGCAGACTTAGAAGGAAATATAAACTACAGTAAAGCAGACAGTAGTAAGAATCAAAAACTACCTATGTAAAATACATTAACTATCTACTCCGTTGTTTGTGTGGACACAAACAACGCACAATAACGAAAAGTCATGTGTGCGGACAAAAACAACGGAGTAAAGTACGCCACTAATAGATTTTCTATCAAATAAATTATTCTTGCCACTACTCATGCCCAAGTACCGTATGCGTAGCCTCGCCCTCTGCATTGCGAATACGACTACCCAACCACATCACCAGCACACCTACCGCAATAGCAATATAGCCCACTACGTTGTAATGCTCCACCACACCTTCGGGGGTTTTGGTGATAATCACACCGCCCAAATACGAACCCAAACCAATGCCTACGCTGTTGATAGTGGCACTGAAACTCATAAAACTGCCTCTATTGGCAGCAGGAGCAGCCATAGAAGTAATGGTGCTTGAAGCTATAACCCTGCCGTTGTTCGTAATAAAGAAAGCAGCTATTAATAACAAAGCCACCAACATACTTACATGCCCCACATTCGTACAGAAATACAAAGGAATAAGGAATAAAGTACCGAATACCCATAAAATCTGTACTCGTCCCACTTTGTCCACCATTTTACCCACCAGAGGAGCAGTGAAAAACGTACAAACACCGCCTACCAAATAAATTAAAGGCAGTTGGTCTGTAGTAAAACCAACATTAGACACAAAATAATCACTCAGAAATGGAATATAGACAAATTGCCCAAAGTTCATTAGAAAAGAAAACACTACCGCCAACAGTTGATTAGGCGTGAAAATAATTTGTTCTATCGTTTTCCCAAATGACTTTTGAGGGGTTTGTGCTTGTAAATGAGAGTTAATAGGTGGAATATAGACATAAATCATGAGGGTAATTAGCACCGCCACCCCCGCAATCGCAAAAAAAGGTAGTTGCAAAAAGTATTTATTTGCCAAATACAAGCCCAAAGGCACGCCAAAAGTAGAAGCCAAAGAGAAGGAAGTCATCAGAATCCCCATGCCCATACCTCTCCTTTCAGGAGGAATGACATCACTTGTAATAGACATGACCAAACCAAACAACACACCACCAAACAAACCTGTGATGCTACGGGCTATCAATAGTTGTTCATACGAATTGGACAAACCACAAAAGAATGTACCTACTGCAAAACCAGCATAAATAAGTAGCAAGAGTAGTTTGCGGTCATATTTATCCATCACAAAACTTGTCAGCAAGCCCGACACACCTGCACAAAGGGCATAGGACGATACTAAAATTCCAAATTCTTCGGGGTTTGTGCCAAATTGTTGATGTAATAGAGGGTTCATGGGAGCTATGACCATGACATCAATAATATTGGTAAAATTGATGAGGGCTAAAACGAGTAAAATAATTTTTTCTTGTGATTTCATGTAAAAAATAATAAAAGGAAAATCCCCTAACAAGTTAGCAAAAACCTATTAGGGGAGTATATGATTAATGAAATTTAATCTGTAAAAGGAAGTATGATTTATTAGTCTGTAAATAGTTTCTTCTTTGTAGCAATCACATTTTCAACAATTTGCTCTGAGTAGCTTTCGCCAATAGCTTTGGCTTCTTGCATAATATAGACAATTACGTTTTTAGGTGCATTCATTTTGGAAGCAACTTTCCGATAATACGCCTTCTCTAAATTTAAGATACAGAACACGTCTGCCTTATTGATACGAGAACGTAAATCTGTCGGTAAGTTGTAGTAAATAGGAGAAAGAGCTTCTAAGGCATTCATGATTAAGTTGTTTAGTGATAAGACAAAATTGGTCGGTTAGTTCGTAAGCTATGTGCGTACTGGAAAAAAATTGGAAATATTTTGTTATCATTTTCTACTTATAAGACGCACTTCGCCGTAATATAGTTGCATTTGGTCGAGAAAATGTAACATTTATTAACCATTGCTTAACTTATATTACCTTGTACGGAAAATAGTAGCATATTGTAACAAGGGTTTATGTTAAATATTAGAGAATGGTCTTGTCAATCATACTTTTTGTAAATCCAAATGTATTTAGGCTTGACTAATTTGGCACTACCATAAAAACATAGCATATTTGCCCCGACATCACTTAGTTACTTTATTTCATGCCAGCAGAATTTGTCATTTACGTCTTAGCTATTGTTATTGGTATTTTTTTTGGCTTATTAGGCGGAAGTGGTTCATTATTGACCTTACCTATATTAGTGTATGTAGCCAATCTTTCGCCCACAGTAGCCACTACCTACTCTTTATTTACTGTTGGCGTTACGTCCTTAGTAGGCTTGTTAAGCTACTACCGTAGGGGTTTAGTACATTTACCTGCTGCTATTCCTTTTGCTTTGCCCTCTTTTATTGGTGCATTTACGGTGCGTAAATTTTTATACCCAATCTTGCCCGATAGTTTGTTTAGTATAGGTGCTTTTACACTCTATAAACCAACAGCTATTATGCTGTTATTCAATATCTTAATGTTTGTAGCAGCTATTTCTATGGTGATTAGCACTAAAAATGACGAGTGGCTACAAAAAAATAAATTGTATAGGTATAGAGTCTGGTTAAGTGGCTTATTAGTAGGGGTTTTTACAAGTTTGGTGGGTGCAGGTGGCAGTTTTTTAATCATTCCTGCTTTAGTTTTTTTGGTTAGACTACCCATGAAATTAGCTATAGGTACTTCCTTATCTATTGTCTTCCTCAATTCTTTAATTGGTTTTTCAAGTGATTTATATAACGGTACGTCTATAGAGTGGCAATTTTTAGCCCTTTTTTCAGCCTTATCTGTCATAGGTATTTTTATTGGTGTTTATTTCAGTAATACTTTTTCAGGGGTTCGGCTTCGCAAAGTTTTTGGTTATGTGTTGGTGTGTATGTCTTTTGCTATCCTAATGAAAGAGGTCTTGTTTTAGTGTATATTTTTAAGTGAATAAATAAGAATAATTTTTAAAACCTTCTGTATTTACAAATTGTATCGTAAATTAGAACCCAAATACTTTTTGAGAACTATGTCAGTAAAACTCGATTCCAAAATACCTGATGGTCCTTTGGCGGAAAAATGGACAAAACACAAGTTCAATATGAAACTTGTGAACCCTGCCAACAAACGTAAATATGACGTAATTGTGGTGGGTACAGGTTTGGCAGGTGCTTCCGCGGCTGCTTCCTTGGCAGAGTTGGGCTATAATGTGAAGGCATTTTGCTACCAAGACAGCCCAAGACGTGCGCACAGTATTGCTGCTCAAGGCGGTATCAATGCTGCGAAAAACTATCAGAATGACGGCGACAGTGTGTACCGTTTATTCTACGATACAATCAAAGGTGGCGACTACCGTGCAAGAGAGGCAAACGTGCATCGTTTGGCACAAGTGAGTGTGAATATCATTGACCAATGTGTGGCTCAAGGTGTTCCGTTTGCTCGTGAATACGGTGGTTTGTTAGACAACAGGTCTTTTGGTGGGGCGCAAGTTTCACGGACTTTCTATGCTCGTGGTCAAACAGGACAACAATTATTGTTGGGTGCGTACAGTGCCTTGAGCCGTCAAATTGCGGCGGGCAAAGTACAAATGTTCCCTCGTACAGAAATGTTGGACGTGGTAGTGGTAGATGGCAAAGCAAGAGGTATCATTACTCGTAACTTGGTTACAGGTGAGATAGAAAGTCATTCAGCTCATGCTGTATTGTTGTGTACGGGTGGTTACGGTAACGTATTCTTCCTTTCTACCAACGCCATGGGTTGTAATGCTTCGGCAGCTTTCAGAGCTTACAAAAAAGGTGCATATTTTGCGAACCCTTGTTACACACAAATTCACCCAACTTGTATCCCTGTTTCTGGCGACTACCAATCTAAATTGACATTGATGTCTGAATCTTTGAGAAATGACGGTCGTGTGTGGGTGCCTAAAAAAGCTGGCGATACAAGACCTGCCGACCAAATTCCTGAAGACGAAAGAGATTATTACTTAGAAAGACGTTATCCTTCTTTCGGTAACTTAGTACCAAGAGATGTGGCTTCTCGTAATGCGAAGTACGTATGTGATGAAGGTCGTGGTGTAGGTGATAGCAAATTGGCGGTATATTTGGACTTTGCAGATTCTATCAAACGATTGGGCGAAAGCACTGTAAGTGCAAAATACGGTAACTTGTTTGATATGTATGCTAAAATTACTGGCGAAAATCCATACAAATCACCAATGCGTATTTACCCTGCGGTACACTACACAATGGGTGGCGTGTGGGTAGATTACAATTTGATGACCACTATCCCTGGCTTATATGCTTTAGGTGAGGCGAATTTCTCTGACCACGGAGCTAACCGTTTGGGTGCTTCTGCCCTTATGCAAGGTTTGGCAGATGGTTACTTCGTAATTCCTTACACTATTGGCGACTACTTGGCGGGTATGCCTTCTACAAAAGTAGAAACTTCTCACCCAGAATTTAAGAAAGCAGAGTCTAATGTGAAAGACCAAATCAAGAAATTGTTGAATGTAAACGGCAAGAAAACCGTAGATACATTCCACAAAGAATTGGGCAAAATCATGTGGGACGAGTGCGGTATGTCACGTAGTGCAACAGGTTTGAAGAAAGCCAAAAAGCAAATCAAAGAGCTTAGAGAAGAATATTGGAAGAATGTGAAAGTCGTAGGTACTAACGAGGAGTTGAACATCACTCTTGAAAAAGCCTACAGAGTAGCAGACTTCTTAGAATTAGGCGAATTGATGGTGGACGATGCCTTGAACAGAGAAGAATCTTGTGGTGGACACTTCCGCGAGGAGTACCAAACCCCAGAAGGTGAGGCTTTGCGTAATGATGACCAATTCTGCTACGCAGCAGCATGGGAGTACAAAGGCGAAGGACAAGCGGAGTTGCACAAAGAAGAATTAGTCTTCGAAAATGTGAAATTGACGCAACGTAGCTATAAATAGGAAAATGATAGCAGTTTTCTGAAAACAACCGCAGTAGGCTTGCAATAAAGCTACTGCGGTTTGTGTTTTATATTGTTTAGTAAGTTTTTTACTTATTGATATTTGTAACATAAAAAATATTTGTAATCATTAGAATTTTTGGCTATCTTGTATTTCTAAATTATAATTATATATGCAAGTCATTCAACCACAAATAATACAAGCAGAGGTACGAATGGGAAAAACTCTTATAGGTATTTTAGCTAAACATATACAGTCTAATGAAGTTTATTATACCTTTCAGTATGACAAAGAATATTGTCTTGATGAAAAACGTAAGCCTCTTGTTCCTAGTATGCCTAAACGCAATGAAGTCTATCAATCTAATTATTTATTTCCCGTATTTTTTGGCTTATTATCTGAAGGAAAAGCTAAAGAATACCAATGTAAATACTATAAGATAGATAGTAATGACCATTTTGCCTTGTTACTAAAAACTTGTCGTTATAATACGCTGTTTGGCATTCGAGTTAGAGAGATACAATCTAAAAAGGTGAAAAAAGATGTTGGTATGTCATAGTTGTTTACAAGATATTAAAGCCGAAAATACCTTTTGTACGGCTTGCTCTCTCCAAGTATTTGGTAAAAGAAAAATGTCTGCGACTCTCCCTCTTTCTACTAATGATTTAGCTGAAAAATTGCCCAGTCAATTACAGAAAAATTCATTGGTTGGCTATCAAAACAAGATTTACCTCAAAATAAATGGAACTTGGACAGTCCCACAATGGGGTGCTGTTTCTCATTTATTAAAACTCCCCAATACAGACCGTATTTCTCCTTACAAGTTAGCTGCTGATATGCCTGCCAATGAACATTTATCTATGCAAATAGCTAAACAAATTTTTGATATACCTACTGCTGAATGTGCTTTTATGTACACTGAAGATAAATTACCTTTGTATATCACAAAGCTATTTGATGTAAGTCATGCCAAAGATTTTGCAATTTTGTTAGATATTACGTCAGATACACATGGAGAAAGCTATAAGTATGATGGGAGCTATGAAGAAATTGCCAGCTATTTAGCTCAAAAAAGTGAAGATAATCAAACAGATTTATTCAATTTTTTTAAATCTTTTGTCTTCAACCTTGTTATTCGCAATGGAGATGCACATTTGCGTAATTTTTCTATGTACTATAATAGTCAAAACCTATTTACTCTTACACCATTTTATGACTTGTTAAATACTGTACTACATATAGAGGGTGAAACTATGGCTTGTTACATAGACCAAGCAGATAAAGCAAACAAACGCAAAATTGATATTCGTAGTTTAAACAAAATGAGTAAAAAGAAAATATTGATGTTTGCTACTACTATTGGATTAGATAGTCAAAAGATTAATAGCTTTTTAGATGAAATAGCTGGGAAGAAAATACTAATCTTCGCACTCATCGACAGGTCTTTTTTAACAGACCGAGCAAAACAACTTTATAGAAATTTAGTAGAAGACAGCTATAAAGTATTATTCAAATTGTAAGTTAAGTACATCAACCAATATTGTCCCCTATCAAGTAGTATGTTGATAGGGGTTGCTCTATGGCAGATTTAAGTATTTGTATAAATTCGTTAATTATCCGTCTTCACCGCCTCCTTTAACAACCTTTCTTCTATCCAAATACTCATGGTATCCAACAAATCTTGTTTGCAAAGGTCATTGTGAAGTTCGTGCTTCATGTCTTTCCATTCTATAAATCTAATCAGTTCGTGTTTTACCTGAATAGCAAATTTCTTAGAGGCTCTATGCGAGGTAATCGGGTCGGCTGTTCCGTGCATCAACAACAAAGGCAAATGAAAACGAGGAGCAGCTATCAAAGCAGCATTTCCTGCATTCGTTACGCCCAAAAACATTGTAACACTGATTTTATTATGTACCAAAGGGTCGGCTTTATAGGCACGAGCAATTTCGGGGTCATGCGATAAACCTTGTGCATCAATTTCACTTTTTTCGGTAAAGTTAGGGAAAAATTTACCTACTAACCGTCCCAACGCCACTTTGATAGCTGGTGGCTCAAACGATAATTGTAGCCAAGGGCTTGTAACAATGACACCTTGAAAATAGTCGGGGTGATACCGCAAAATATAATTAATGACCAAGTTTCCGCCCATACTATGCCCATATAAAAAGATAGGTACATCTTTGTACTTCTCTCTCGTCATGCTTATAAACATGAAAATATCTTTCATCAATGTATCATAGTCAGGCGTATGTCCACGCTGCCCTTCAGATTTGCCATGCCCACGCAAGTCAAAGCCTGTAAATGCAAAGCCTTGTTTGGTAAAATGCTCTGCCACATGAACGAAACGACCAACATGGTCTGCAAAACCATGTATCAAGCAGATGACACCCTTTGGCGGTGCAGTCGGCTCAAAAGTATAACCAATCAACCGAAGATTATCGGGAGTCATCCAATCAAAGGTATTATAAGGGGTTTGCATAGTCGTAGGGGGTTTGCTATTAAAAAGTGGTCTGTTTTTTTGCGAATGTATAAAAAAAAGAGCAGCTTTTCTACATTTTTACGGACTTTTGAATTAATTAGCATAAGAAAACACAACAAAAATTATGATGCAATACCATATCAACTACCAATATCCGCATAAGCAATTCATAGATTTCAACTACCGTATAGACCAACTGCCCGCACAACAAGCCACAATAGAAGTGCAGCTACCTGCATGGCGACCGGGGCGTTATGAACTACAACATTTTGCCAAAAACATTAGGGCTTTTCAAGTCCATGATACTGTGCAAAACCAAGCCCTGAAGTTTGAAAAAATTAGCAAAGACCGTTGGCGAATTTTTAAGGGAACAGCCACCGACATTACCATTAGTTACCAATACCACGCCGTACAGTTAGACGCAGGAGGCACGTATTTAGACGAAGATTTTTTGTATATCAACCCCATTACTTGTTGTATGTATGTAGAGGGTTGGCAACAAAGCCCTTATCAAATTTACGTTACAGTGCCAAATGACTATGAGGTAGCTTGTGGTTTACAAAAAGAGGCTGATTTTTTGCACCCCGAACAAGAAAATTACAAAATTATTCAACTTACAGCCCCAAGTTTTTATCACTTAGGAGCTGCCCCTATGCTGTTTAGCCCACGTTTGCAGCATTATACGTACCAAATACCTAATTTGCCGACTAATTTTCATATTTGGATTGAAGGCAGGTGGAAAGTAAATGAACCTCAGTTATTAGCTGATTTTCAACGGTTTACAGCTACACAAGTGGCTATTTTTGCCCAACAAAATTCGCAAAATAATGAAGCAGCTTTTCCTGTTTCAGATTACCACTTCTTATTTATCGTACCGCCGTTTGCCTATTATCATGGTGTAGAACATTTTAATTCTACGGTTTTGGTCATGGGTGTACCACAAGGCAGAGATTTTCAAACAGAAATGTACCAAGAAGTGCTGGGGATTTCTTCGCATGAATTGTTCCATTTTTGGAATATTTGTAGAATTAGACCCGTAGAACTCTTGCCCTATAACTATACCAAAGAAAATTATTTCCGCACAGGTTTTGTAGCTGAAGGTTTTACGACTTTCTATGGCGACTATTTATTGGCAAGAAGTGGCGTTTTTAGCTCAAAAGATTATTTGGCAGAACTCAACACTTTGATTAAACGGTACAAAGAAAATTTTGGTAGGTTCAATTATTCCGTAGCAGAATCTTCCTACGATTTATGGTTAGATGGTTACGTGGCAGGTATTCCGCACCGCAAAGTGTCTATTTACAACGAAGGGGCATTGGTAGCCTTGCTATTAGACCTTTACATTCGCCAACTTACACAAAACCGCCATTCTTTAGACCAACTTATGCAAGAACTTTGGTATTTGGCACAACAAGGGCAAGGCTACACCATGGAATTGGTGCAAGAAAAAGCCGAAATGATAGCCGAATACAACCTCGACCATTTCTTCCAAGATTGTGTGCAAGGCAAAGGAAAATTAGAAGAATGGTTTGAAAAATTATTGCCACAGGCAGGGCTACAACTCAAAGCTACGCCTAATCCGAAGGCTATAGAAAAACTATTTGGCTTGCGTTGGCAAATCAAAGATGGTCGTTATATGGCAGCTTTGATAGTGCCAGATAGCCCCGCAGACGAGTTTTTGGCACTACAAGACGAGTTAATTAGCATTGATAATCACCCAATTAGCGACATACAGGAGGGATTTTTAAACGGAAAAAATCAAATTGTGGTGCAATATGTACGCAAGAATAAACTGAAAACTGCAGCTTTGGTGGCTACAGACAAAACCTTTTTGCCTACTTATGAATTTGTGATAACAGATGAAGAAAAATTTGCAACGTGGTTAGCTGCACCTTCTATCTAAACCTATAAAGTTTTCAAAATCTTATAGGTTTTTCAGCTAAATGAATGTTGGATTGAGCATAAAAAAAGCCTTGTAAAAACAAGGCTTTTAATTTTGTGGTGTTGAGTGGAATCGAACCACCGACACAAGGATTTTCAGTCCTTTGCTCTACCAACTGAGCTACAACACCAACTGCTTTTTTGCGTTGCAAAGTAAGTTAGTTTTTTTGGAACAACCAAAAAAATTACGATTTTTTTTTCAGACTATTTACTTTAACAACCCATTGAAGGTAAATGCCTATTAAATAGTTGAACTATAAAAAATTGATAATCAATTATTAGAGTTTATGAATAATTTTTTATTATAGCCCCACCCCACCCTCCCCACAGGGAGGGCTAAAAAGGAGTTATTCATAAACTCTACTTAATTATCTAATTTTTCATTTTTTTTCAACCACTGCCAAAAAGGTTCTTGTGGCAAAGAGGCTTCTAAACGAATAGGGACTTGTTGGATAGGGTGTATAAAATCTATGCTTCTGGCGTGTAAATGAATACTTGCATCAGGGTTAGGCGTTGGGTAGCCGTATTTCAAGTCGCCTTTAATCACACAGCCCATAGTTGCTAATTGTACCCTAATTTGGTGAGGTCTGCCCGTCAAAGGTTTCACTTCTACCCAATGTAGTTCTTGTACTTTTTTGATATAACGGTAGTCTAATATGGCTAACTGACTGCCTTTTTGCTCTTTTGTGTAGGCTTTTACGGTATTGTTGGCTTCGTTTTTCACTAACCAATGCTGCAAAGTTGCTTTTTCTTGTGGTGGTTGCCTTTGTACGATTGCCCAATACGTTTTTTGCACCTCTCTTTGTTGGAAAATCTTGTTCATTCGTTCCAAACACTTCGAGGTTTTTGCCAAAACGACCAAGCCACTTACAGGTCTGTCTAACCTATGCACAAGCCCACAAAAGACATTGCCTGTTTTATTGTATTTTGTTTTAAGGTATTCTTTGGCTAAATCTACCAAAGTCATATCTCCTGTTGCATCACCTTGCACCAACAAATTAGCTGATTTATTAACCACTAATAAATGGTTGTCTTCGTAAATAACACTGAATTTCATGTTGCAAAACAACAAAACTTTTAGGAAAATTGGTAGGGTAAGCTAAGAATAACTATGATTCTATTAACCGTTGCTTTTGTAAGTCAAAACATACCATTTGGGCATTGTGTAAAAAATTTAGATATAAAAGATGGTGTTCCTGCTTTTGTACAACCGCCTCTAAGGTCATATCACTGCGAATAATACCATTAGCATCAAAATATTTGCGAATAGTTACCAACTTGCCGTCTTGACAGCTCACCGTTACTCTGTCCGCACACCAACCTTGCTCGTCTTTGTCAAAAAAGCCTGAAACTTCATAATCTACATTAATTGTTAGCATACTAAAACTTGGTAAATGAACCTAATTAAACAAAAATAGTACCTATACATATCGTAAAGGTACTATAATTTTGCTTCTAAGAGAGATATTAAAGTGTTAAACTAACAAAAAATATCTAAGAGTCTGTTTGGAAGCACAAACGCATAATCACTTCTTTCTCCAAATGTATTCGTTAATGCGTTTGTAAGCAATACCTATTAGTAGGTATTTTGTTGAAAAGTTCAAAAAAACGTCAATTTTTATACATACTTTTAGGTAAGTAAGGGGGATAATTTATCATTTTCATTGGCAGTGTGTTTCCATCTATTATGTGTCCACAACCATTGTGAGGGGTTTTCCCTAATATGTTTTTCCAATAATTCGTTGTAAAAATCTACGAATCTATGTGCATTATCTTCGTTATAGGGTAAAAAGTCTGTTATGTCTATGGGTATGAACTGCAAAGTATAGTAACCTCTTTTTACTTTGTTGATTTTGATATAACAAGTCGGGAACTGATTAGCCAAAACGACATGGGCAAACTTTGTGTGAGTTGCCGTTGGTATATTAAAAAACTTAGTAAAATATAGTTTTTTTGCTCTACCCGGTGCTTGGTCACAAAGTGTCCCTACCAAGCAATTTGTATTAATACGTTCTATGGTCGTTTCTGTAGCATTTTTCATAGGTATCATTTCTGCCCCTCTTTTAGCCCTTGAACTTACGACCAAACGATTAAAATTTTTACTTTTCAAAGGTTGGTAAATAGCACAAATTTTCTTTTTCTTAAAAATAATAGCAAATAAGGCACTTGTCCACTCAAAATTTCCGCAATGGCTTGCCAAAGCATAAATCCCTGTGGGGCTATTATCTATTTGTTGGGTTACTTCGGGGCTAAGGTCTATCATTCTTTCCAAAATATCTTTTTCACTAATATTCATACCCTTAAAAAACTCTACAAACATATCTGCCAAATGCACATAACTATCTTTTAAAATTTGTTGAATTTCTGCCTCTGTCTTTTCAGGAAAACACATTTTTAAGTTGTTGTAAGCCACCTTTTTACGGTAACCAATAACATAATACAACAAAAAGTAAAAACAATCACTTATCCGATACAGCACCCAAAAAGGCAGACAACTAATAAGATAAAAGAAAGTATAAACACACCAATAAGAAATTTGCTGTAACATAAAAAAGAATATTTTTTGAGTTTGGAATTGACTACTAAACAATCTAAGAACTGTAACATAGACTTTAGTCCAATGCTATTAAGCTAAGAAATTGCTTTACTAGTGCCATAGGCACGAAATAGTTATAGTAGGGTTGTTTTACTTTGCCTCTAAGTGCCGTAGGCACGACATATTTCGTGCCTACGGCACTTAGAAGGAGTTAGGGCTTACTTTTACTATAAATATTGCAGTCCTACGGACTTAAAATAAAAATTAAATAATTGATTATCAAATAATTAAAATATTATAATTTTATTTTCTTAACTTAACAGCATTAGACTTTAGTCTGTGTTACTGAAATGTATTTAATAAAATTGCACTATGACAATAAGGCTTCTATGTCTGCTTTGTCTAAATTTTTCATAAAACTTTCTTCAGTAGTTATCAAATCATTTGCTAATTGCAATTTATTTTGTTGCAAAGCCAAAATCTTTTCTTCTACCGTATTTTGGGTAATGAACTTATAGACAATAACCGTATTTTTTTGTCCTATTCTGTGCGACCTGTCTATGGCTTGCTGTTCGGCAGCAGGATTCCACCAAGGGTCTAACAGAAACACATAGTCGGCTGCGGTAAGGTTTAAACCAACACCACCCGCCTTTAGTGAAATTAAAAATACTTGTACCTTATCATTTTGTTGAAACTCCTCTACTTGGCTTTGGCGGTCTGTAGTGCTACCGTCTAAGTAGGTATAAGTAATATTTTTTGCATCTAATTCAGCCCTGATAATAGACAAATGTTTTACAAATTGACTGAAAATCAATACTTTATGCTTTTCTACTAAGGCAGTTTGCAACATATTCAATACATCTTGTAACTTACCCGAATCTGCCGAATAATTTGCGTCTGTCATACGGGGATGGTTTGCCATTTGTCGTAGCTGCGTAAGCCCCTGTATCAACATCATTTGCGACTGTGCCACTCCAAATTTTTCGATATGTTCCAGAATTTTATTTCTGTACTGCGACTTAGTTTCTTCATATTTTTTCTCTTGCTCCTCTGTCATTTCGCAATAATGCACATTAATAATTTTTTCGGGCAAATCTTTGGCTACTTGTACCTTTAATCGCCTCAAAATAAAAGGTTTAATGATACTATGTAATCTTTTTAATTTATCAATATCACTCTTTTTCTCAATAGGAGTTTGGTACTCCGTCTTAAAAAAAGACAAGTTTCCTAATAAACCGTTATTCACAAAATTCATTTGCGACCATAAATCTATCGTACTGTTTTCAATTGGTGTACCTGTCAAAACCAACTTGTATTTACCGTTCAACTCATTTACTGCCTTTGTGATATTTGCATCTGGATTTTTGATAGCTTGTGCCTCGTCTAAAATAATGTAGTTAAAATAGTATTTTTCTAAGACTTCTACATCTATTCTTGCTACTCCGTAAGACGTAATGATAAGGTCATAGTAATCAAACATCAAATGATTTTTATTGCGATTTGCAGAGGTATAATTCAAGACTTTGAGTTCAGGTGTAAATCTTGCAGCCTCTTTTAACCAGTTGTAAATCAAGGAAGTAGGCAAAATTAATAGAGAGGCTTGTTTGGTATTTTGCGACTGCAAAGTTTCTTTTTGAGCCTGTAGCATTGCCAAAGTTTGTACGGTTTTACCTAAACCCATGTCATCTGCCAAACAACCCCCAAAATTGAACTCTGACAAGAAACGTAACCAATTATAGCCTGCTTTTTGATAAGGGCGTAACTCACCTATAAAACCTTTGGGCAGGTCATAGTCTTCTATATTTTCAAAATTTCGTAGTTTTTCTAACTTCCGCCCTATCAATACTTCTGCATATTGGTTTTGTTGTAATTCTTCTAATAGTGCTAAATGATATTTTTTTAAATTAGGTTTACCAGCTTTATCTTCTATGTAGTTAAAAATATCATTATATTGCGTAAACCAAGTAGCAGGAATGACAGCTATCTCGCCATTAGGCAATACAAACTCTTTTTTCTTTTGTAAAATGGCTTTTCGTAACTGTAAAAATGGGATTTCGTACTCTCCAAACTTGACTAAACAATGGACATCGAACCAATCTGAATTTTCTTTGAAAGATAAATTGATGTGAGATTTTCCCACAAAATACTTTTTAGTGTCTTGGGCGTGTTGTTCCAATACAATTTGCTGTTCTGTCAAATCTTCGAAATGATGACTTATCCAATCAAATGCTTCTGATTTATCTAAGAGTAATTTTGAGGATTTGAAATCCAAGCCTTTTTCTTGTAAAAATTTAATTTTTGTTTTTTCATATTCTTGATTACGAACTATTTTATGAAAACTATAATTGTCGCCTGTTTTTTCCAAATTTACATGACAGGCACTAAAAGCATCTGCCTCAAATTCGTAGGTGTCATACAAGAATTTTAAGGAGAAAATTACTTTACTTTCTGTTTCTACACTTGTGGCTGTATTATCAAATAAATTGTTGCTACTGGCAGTATCTATGACTTCTGTAAACCGCAAAAAAGTCTTTGGTTGTTTGTTAAGTACCTTAATATCAAAGCCTTTGGCGTGTACGTCAAATTCTTCTATGAGTGGAGCAACAAATTTTTTGAGGTAATTATCCTCTAATTTTTTGGGAATTTCTATAAATCTTTTGTTCAAAAAGGGCTGTAATTTTTTGCCATCTACATTTTTTTCAAACGTATAAAGTTTACCTTCTAAAAGTAACCATGCGGGTTCATTACATAATAATACAGCTTTTTTGTACTGAAAATCTATCTTTTGGTCTTTGTATTTAATCGTAGGGAAATAATGAATATTATCTGTATTCCTGAAAAAATGAAATAATACTTTTGCTTTTTCTTGTTCTATGTCAATTTTTTGGTGCGTAGGAATACCGTCATTAGACATCTCAAAAAGTAGCTTATTTTTCAACCATAATTTTTCTAAAATCTTGGCTCTTTTTTGCTCCAAACTTTTGTAAATTTCTTCTTGTAATACCTTATCTCCGTTTTTTTCGTCATATACTTTCTCAAAAAACTCTTCGGGTTTTACTTTCTTTTGCTTGTGCGAAAATCTTTTGATAACAGCTTCTTGTTGCATACTTTCTATCAATTCCACTAACTCCAAGTCAGCGTCATTGAGTTGGAAATCGGCAGCATTAGACGTAGAAATCAACTGGTATTTGAGGGTGAGTCGGCGGTGGTGGTCAAGCTGAATGGCGTAGGCATTCCACAGATAACCCAAATATTCGTGTTGGAATAGAGAATATACCACTTGGAAAGGTTCTTCGGCAGATACAGTCATGTTTATTAGTTGCGTAAGTAAGTTTATTTGATTTTTCAAAAATGTTTCAAAACTTACAATAAAAACGCAATTCTCAAAATTTTCAAGCCTTTTTCTCTTTGAAACTTCCTAAAAACACCGTACAAACTCACACTTTTTAAGTTTGCAAGAACTTAAAAGTGTGAGTATTTTTTTAATTTTTTGCCCACTGCAAACCTAATTGTTGGGCATCTGCTATGTATTGAGCCAAATCTTTGGCAGTATTAATTTGCTGTTTTTCATAAAAATCTCTGTACCATTGTGTCGTTACGGCTACCGTTGTTGCCAAATTCCAAACGGGTTGCCATTGGAGCAAACTTTTTGCCTTCGTACAATCTAACTGTAACAGGTTGGCTTCGTGGGGTTTAGCTTGGTGCGAAACATCTTGCCATTGTACTTCTTGCCAAACTTGTTGCATCTGGGTTAAAATGGTGCGTACAGGCACGCAACCTTCGGCATCACACGCAAAATTCCATGCGTCTTCTGCTTTTGCATTGCTTTCTAATAGTTGCTGCCCTAACAACAAATAAGCTGCCAACGGCTCTAAAACGTGCTGCCAAGGACGAGTAGCTTGTGGGTTACGAATTTGTACAGCTTGGGCTTGTACCGTTGCTTTTACAATGTCTGGAATAAGTCTGTCTTGCGACCAATCTCCGCCACCTATCACATTGCCTGCACGTGCCGTAGCCGTTAAAATGCCTTTTTCTTTGAAAAAAGATTTGCGGTAGCTTTCGTGCAAAAGTTCTACACAAGCTTTTGAAGTGCTGTAGGGGTCGTGTCCACCCAACTTGTCATTTTCTCGGTAGCCCCACACCCATTCGTTGTTGTGGTACACTTTGTCTGTAGTTACATTGACTACAGCTTTTACTGAAGATGTATTTTTCACTGCTTCATACACTTTTGCCGTACCTATCACATTGGTTTCAAAAGTCAAAACAGGCTCTATGTAAGAGGCTCTTACCAAAGGCTGTGCTGCTAAATGAAACACTATATCGGGCTGGTAAGTCTGAAATACAGTTTGTAAGTGTTTCTCGTCCCGCACATCTCCAATGATAGAAGTAATAGGCAACTGCAAATTATCCAAATGATTGGGCGAAGTATTGGGCGAAAGTGCATAGCCAATGACCTTTGCCCCTAATTGGTGCAGCCAAAAAGCTAACCAAGAGCCTTTAAAGCCTGTGTGTCCTGTGAGAAGGACGGTTTTATTTTTATAGATATGATTAAACATAAAGGCTATGTATCATACACCCTAAGGGTTTTAAAAACCCTTAAGGTGTGTTTTAATTTATTCCCAAATTTTCCATTTTGCTTGCCCACTGTTCCACAAATCTTCCAATTCGTGTTTATCACGTAGGGCATCCATACACTTCCAAAAGCTATCATGACGGTACGCCATGAGTTGGTCATTAGCTGCTAAGTTGCGGAGAGGTTCTTCTTCCCACATTTGCTTGTCGGTATCTCCGTCTAAATACTTGATGATTTCGGGTTTAAGCACAAAGAAACCGCCATTAATCCAACCTTCATCACCACGTACTTTTTCCTTGAAAACATCTACGGTATGGTCATCATTAATATTCATCACACCAAAACGTCCCAAAGGTTGAATAGCCGTAACCGTAGCTATTTTGTTGTGTTGTTGATGAAATTTGAGTAAATTATGTAAGTTTATATCTGCCACACCATCACCATAAGTAAGCATAAAGTCCTCATTACCAATATGATGCATAATTCTTTTCAATCTGCCTGCGGTTTTAGTGTGTAACCCTGTATCTACTAAAGTAACCTTGAAATTTTCGGCTTTTGAATTATGTACTTCCATTTGGTTATTTGCCAAATCTATGGTAACATCTGCGTTATGCAAAAAGTAGTTCATAAAATATTCTTTAATCACATACCCTTTATAGCCCAAACAAATGATGAAATCATTGAAGCCATAATGTGAATAAATTTTCATGATGTGCCACAAAATTGGTTTTTCGCCAATTTCTATCATAGGCTTTGGTTTCAGGTGAGATTCTTCGGAAATACGAGTTCCCATACCTCCTGCAAAAATGACTACTTTCATGGTTTATATTTTATGAATTGTCCAATTAAATAAAGGTCTTACCACACCCGGCATGATACCACTGTAACCGTCTAAACGAGTGGGAACATTTTGTATAGGGTCTTTAATATTAAAAGAAAGTAAATTTTGCTCGTAAAAATGCACTTGCACACCAGCACTTAAAGAGTTTACACCCATATTGACAAAGTATGTTCCCTCATTCAAGTAGTTGGCAGGAATAGTAACTTTTACCTTATAAATGCCTATTTCATTACAAGTATTTTGTTCTGACGAAGGATTAGCTACCAAAACCGTTGTACCGTCTGCCGTTAGCAAATAAAAAAATGGGTTGAAAATTAAAGCACTTTTGCTAATCACCTCAAATTCTAAGAACAATGTAATTGCTTGGCGTATGTCTATTTCTACTTCCGTAGTAGCCTCATTGACTAATACGCCTGCTGCCATTAATCTCACATAATTATCTCCCGGTCTTTTTTCTTGTTCTTTGTAAATAATATGCGTTGGTGAAGCTACTCCCGAACTATAATATTGCATCACAGCCTCCGAAGTAGCCCCAATATATTTCGTTTTGCCTCTTTCCAATAAAATTCCTTTATTACACAAACTCGTAATGGTAGGCATGCTATGACTGACAAACAAAACGGTTCTGCCTTCGTTTTTGCTCACATCTTCCATTTTACCTAGGCATTTCTTTTGGAATTGAGCATCTCCAACGGCTAAAACTTCATCAACAACCAAAATTTCGGGTTCAAGGTGAGCAGCCACCGCAAAAGCCAAACGGACATACATACCCGAAGAATATCGTTTGACAGGTGTATCCAAGAATTTTTCTACTTCTGCAAAAGCCACAATTTCATCAAATTTAGACTTGATTTCGGCACGACTCATGCCTAAAATTGCTCCATTCAAAAATACATTTTCTCTACCTGTCAATTCGGGGTGAAAACCTGTACCCACTTCCAACAAACTTGCTACACGCCCTTTAATGCGTATCTCCCCCTTTGTAGGTTCTGTAATACGGCTCAAAATTTTGAGTAAAGTAGATTTTCCCGCACCATTACGCCCTATTACCCCTACCCTATCACCTTGTTCTATATTAAAAGAAACATCTTGCAATGCCCAAAATTCCTCTGCTCCATTATTACCAACAGCATTTTTAGTTACAATTCCTTTAAAAAAATTACGCACATTGTTTGTGATTACATCTCGCAATGCCACATACTTTTCTTGCTGTTCGTGTTGGAGTATATATGATTTGGATAGTCCTTCTACTTGGATAATTGAATTTGACATAATGGCTTAATAAATAACAGCAACAAAACTAAGAAAACTAATGCAGTTTGCAAAAAGTAATTTTTCGGTTAGACTACCTCAAATGTTCTTTGGGTACAACCAAACTTGCCAACAAAGCTAAACTTCCTGCTACCATGATAAACAAGGTTTGGGTTGTGTGCATCAACAAAGGTAGCTGCATATCATAAGGGGCTTTTACTCCGTAAATTGTTAGGGTGATGCCAATAAAATAATGGTAAACCCCCGCAGAACCCGCAGGTGCAGGAATGACTACTGCCACCGCACTCATCAACAAAATAGCTAGCCCACAATCTAAACCTAAAAAAGAAGTTTCTTGAAGTGTAAAGAACAAGTAGTAAGAAGTAAGACAATAGCAAGTCCAAATCAATACAGTGTAAAATAGAAACCAAAATAATTTAGTTTTATCTAATTTCAGTACGCCTACTATGCCATCTTTTAAGCCCAAAGCAAAATGTTCTATTTTTTTGTAAAACTCCCATTGTCTTAGTTGCTTTCTAAAAGTCCAAACAGCAGCCAAGCCTAAGAAACCTACTAAGGCAATAACTATTAAAATAACTAATTTATTACTATTGTCTGCTCCTGATTTTTGAGAAAAACTATCTATTAAAAAATTACCTATTTTATCAAACTCTAAAAAAAATACAAATGCAGCTACCAATACCAACATCAACAAATCAAAAATTCTTTCGGCTATCACTGCCCCAAAAGATACATTGACAGGCACACCAGACGTTTTATTGACAATACCACAACGCGTAACTTCGCCCATACGTGGTACAGCCAAATTTACCAAATAACCTACCATAACAGCATAAAACAAATAAGAAGTTTTGGGAGAATAGCCCACAGGTTCTAACATAATTTTCCAACGGGCTGCACGACCCCAATGACTGAGCAAGTAGATAAAACCAGACAGTAAAATCCATTGGTAATTGATTTGGCTAAAAGTTTTGAGTAACTCGTCCACAGGTTGGTCACGATACAAGTACCAGAAAAGTCCTATGGCTAACCCTGCTGATAATGTATATTTTAAAATAGTGGTAATAGTAGATTTCATAGAAAATGCTTGACTAAATAAGTAGATTAAAAAAACTATGAGGTTTTACCAGCCCTAACAACTTACCCCAGAATTTTTTTTGGTGCAAAGTAATGTAATTTTATGGCTAAAACTTTTAGGATTGTCAAAAAAACTCGTTATTTGGGGTAAGTCTTTTAGTATAGACCTCCTTGTATGAACACAAAAATTACATTTTTCAATATATCTCTATTTTTATCAGCTACGTTTTTTTGCCATTCTGCGTATGCTCAATTAGAACTTAGTGCTTTTACAGCCACAGGACGAGGCGGTGCAGCTACCACCTTTGCGACTGATTATCAAGCCATAGGCGTAAATCCTGCCAACTTAGGCGTGAGAAGAAGTTTCAGAGACCCCGAACTTACTTTTGGTTTTGCAGAGTTCAATGCGTCTTTCTTTTCAGAAGGGCTCACAAGAGGTGAATTGTTTGAAACTATCTTCAGTCCTATTGCAGATAATTTTAATACTTATGCAGAAAAAAAGAAAGCAGCCGAAAAGTTTGCCAATAAAACCAATGCCGTAAACGTAGATTTTATGTTGGCGGGTGTGGCGTGGTCGCACCCAAAATGGGGCGGCATAGCTTTTAGTGTGCGTGATAGGATACAATTCAATGCGAGATTGAATACATTAGCTTCTGAAATCATGTTTTTAGGTGCAAATGCCCCCTATTTCCCTACTTTATTGCTCAATGATGATGCAAATACACAAATTCCTAATGATAGCCGTGTAACACCTGAACAAAGAGCCTTAGTAGTGGCAGGTTTTAAGCCTACAGACGAAGAATCTTTGACCTACGGACAAGTAATGAATGGTACGAGATTCTCTATGTCTTGGTACAGAGAATACAATGTGAGCTTGGGAACAAAAGTATTTGATAGTTACAACTTTTCTGCACACGCAGGCGTAGGTGTCAAATATTTGCAAGGCATCGGTTTAATAGATGTAAATGTAGAAAACAATCAATTTACAAGTAATACTATTTCGTTATCTCCTACTTTTGGTTTAGGACAGCTTTTAGATGGAGTACCTACCCCACCCAACCAAACTCCTAATTTTGAAGGTTTTATTCAGGGAGCATCAAGTCTGAACAAATTTTTAGCAGCTAAACCTGTGGGCAGTGGTTTTGCCATGGACTTGGGTATCAATTTGGTAGTTCGCCGCCGTCTTTTCATTGGTTTAGCTATTACTAACTTAGGTCAATTAAATTGGGAAAACAATACGTACCGCCTCAATAACAGCAAGTTACGTGAAGTACAAGGCTTAGGCTTAAATAACTACAATATTTTAGGTGCTTCTACAAGTTCTTTCCGTTTGGCAGGGGACGGAGCAGCCTTACAGTTAGAAGGCAGCAGCCCATTTGCTACTGAACTTCCAAGTGTAATTCGTATAGGCACAAGTTATGAGTATTTTCGTACTTTTCACGTTGGTTTAGATGTGGTTATTCCAAGAAACAACGTAGCTGGTAACTTGCGAACACCTCTTTATACTTTGGGTGGAGAGTACCGTTTAACCAAGTTTATCCGCCTTTCTTCAGGTATTAGTATTGGTGGTAATCAAAGTAGCCGAATTAATATTCCTGCGGGTATTGTCTTCGAGGCTCGTAAAAGATGGTTTGAAACTGGTATAGCTACTCGTGATATTATTTCTTATTTTATCAATGAATCTGGTGGTACAACGGTTTCATTTTCAGCAGGTTTTATTCGTTTCAAAATCAGCCGTTTGAAGTTTTAATCACTTTTTACTCATGCAACACAAGCTATTACCGTCTTTTGTTATCAATATCATCAATTTGGGTGTAAAAGCAGAAATGCCTTTTACTGAACAGCGTAATATTAGACTGAGTAATGCTATTAGTGCTTTTGTGGTAGTTTCAAGCCTTTTTTACAATATTCCTTTGTTTTTTGATGACCAGATAGACAAAGTAGTCAGTATTTCGGCAAATATAGCATCGGTTGTTGCAGGGTTTTTAGTGATTTTGATGAACTACCGATGCCAACCTATTGCAGCAAGAGTATTCATGTTTAGTTTTTTTACTATTTACGTGCTTGCAATACCTCTTGTTTTCAAACAATTTACAGGCGAAATTGTGTATTTATTTGGTATTATAACTGGTACTGTACTATTGTTTGACAATAAGTTTTTGATAAAAATACTGTTTTTTATTACAAGCCTTGCCATCATAGCACATCTATTGTTATTCTCCTCCCCTATTGCCTATATTCCTTTTAAAATTAGTTGGTCTTTTTTCTGCGTTACTACACCATTAGGCTTGTTAGTTATCTACAATACTTTAATGGGCTTTAAATATGAATCAGAAATTTACCAACAAAAAATAGAGGAGCAAAATAATGTTCTCCAACAACAACAATTTGAAATAGCAGAACAAAATCACGAAATTACCGAACAAAACCATGAACTACAAGCCCAACAAGTTGCCATTGCGGAGCAAAATATAGTTTTGGAGCATAAAAACAAACAAATTTTAGATAGTATCAATTATGCCAGCCGTATTCAAAAGGCTATCTTACCTTTATTGACAAACATAGAAAAAGTTTTACCACAACATTTCGTTTTTTACTTGCCCAAAGATATTGTTTCAGGAGATTTCTATTGGTTTGAATATGTACCCGAACAGCAAATTAGTGTGTTGGCAGTGGCAGATTGTACGGGTCATGGCGTTTCAGGTTGTTTAATGTCTATGATTGGGGCAAATACACTGACGCAAATTGTAGATGAGCTAAAAATTTATGAACCCGATAAAATTCTGAATGAATTAGACCGAAAAGTCCGCCAACTACTTAAACAAGACGGCGACAAGCAAGCTATTAATGACGGCATGGACGTGGCTCTGTGTGTCATTCAGCAAACAAATATAAGCACCCATTTGGCGTTTGCAGGGGCAAAAAGACCTTTATTGTTGTTCCAAAATGGCGAAATGACAGAGTATAAAGGCGACAAAAGTCCTATTGGCAGTAGTTTTTATGAAAGTAAGTCTTTTACGGCACATCATTTTGAGCTACAACAAGGAGCTACCATCTATATTTTTTCTGATGGTATTACAGACCAATTTGATGCCTCTAACACCAAAAAATTTACCTCTAAACGGTTAAAAGAATTGCTGCAAAATTTACAAACATTACCATTGAATAAGAGAAAAAAACAGATAGAAAATACCTTTTTTGAGTGGAAAGGAAAAACAGCCCAAACAGATGATGTTTTGTTGATGGGAATAGAAATATAGTGTTTAAAAATCACATCTTACATATTTTGCACTAACGAAATGTTAATAACTTGTTAATACACAAGTTATGTATTTGCTAAAAAATAAATTAAGTTAAAAAAGTGAAAAAAATAGCCCTGTCTAAAAAGGTATTAATAAAAGTTCCCGTATTTTAAATAAATTGCCGAACTTGCTAGGCATTTTCTTTGTATAAAGAAATACTTTAGCTTTGTTTGTGCAAACTCAACTTCCTTAGACTATGGCAAAAAGTGGTATCGGTAAGTATTTTAATCCTACAATTCGCCAAGTAGTACGTCCTCTTGATGAATTTATCCAACTTGAACAATCAAGTGGTATTATCTTATTGGCTTGTAGCCTTATTTCGCTATTCATTGCCAATTCTCCTTTAAGTGGTGAGTATCTCCAGTTGTGGGATACACCTATGACCTTAATTGTTGGCAATTTTAAACTCTCTAAAAGTGCTGCCCACTTCATTAATGATGGTCTAATGGCTATTTTCTTTTTGTTGGTAGGCTTAGAAATCAAACGAGAGGTATTAGAGGGGCAATTATCTTCGTTTCGTAAAGCTCTATTGCCTATGATTGCAGCTTTGGGTGGAATGTTAGTGCCTGCCGTACTGTTTACAGTTTTTAATGGTGGTTCTACCTTCGAGAGTGGTTGGGGGATTCCTACGGCTACAGACATTGCTTTTTCTTTAGCAGTAATTTCTTTGTTGGGTAACAGAGTACCTCCTGCTCTTAAAGTGTTTTTGGCTGCCTTAGCTATTGCAGACGACTTAGGGGCTGTTATTGTTATAGCTTTGTTTTATACCGCCGACCTCCAATTAGATTATTTGTATTTAGCGGGGTTGGCTTTTGTTGTTTTATTAATTTTAAGTGTTGCACAAGTTCGTTGGTTGGCTATTTATTTGATTGTAGGCGTGTTTTTGTGGTATTATATGCTCAAATCTGGAGTTCATGCTACCATTGCAGGGGTTTTATTAGCTCTTACAATTCCTTTTAAAACAGAATACAATAAAAAACAGTTGTTGCACTTGATGGAAGAACGGCTTGCGGTAGTCAAAGAGAGTTTGCAATCTACCGAAGTCAAGCCAAGAGATATTACCGAAGAGTTAGAAGATATTGCCAATGAAACATCTTCTCCTTCACAAGTAGTTGAAAACCAATTACATGGGCTTGTGGCTTTTGGTATCATGCCTATTTTTGCCTTATGTAATACAGGCGTATTATTAGATACAAGTGTCATCGGTGGCATACAAGAACCTTTGGGGTTAGGCATTATTTTAGGTTTGTGTTTAGGTAAACCTTTGGGTATTTTCTTCTTTTCGTGGTTGGCTATTAAACTCAAAATGGCTGCCTTACCCGACCATGTTTCTTGGTCGCATCTCTTAGGGGCTGGCATTTTAGCTGGAATTGGATTTACCATGTCTATTTTTATTACTTTATTGGCTTTTCCTAATAATATGCACGTAGAAAGTATCGCCAAATTAGCTATTATTGTGGCTTCGGTGGTTTCTGGAGTAGTAGGCTATTTATTCCTACGATTTGTACCTAAACCTACGCATTTAGAGAGTTACTAAGTCTAGAGAGTTGCCTTTAGGCAACTTAATAAAGTGCGTATAGATTTTACAGAACTAATAAATTGCCTAAAGGCAACTTTCCTTTGAAATATTCAAGCTAAAAATTTAGATAGTTGTATGAAAAAAATCTTATTTCTTTGTTTAGGCAATATCTGCCGTTCTCCCTTAGCCGAAGGTGTTTTCAACACAATGGCAGAGGAACAAGGCTTGGATTTCTTTGTGGATTCGGCAGGCACAGGAGCATATCACATTGGCGAGTTGCCCTACCATGCCACACGCAAAGTAGCTAAGAAATATGGTATTGAACTTACACACAAAGCCCGCCAACTCAAAGTAGCTGATTTTGAGGAGTTTGACTATATTTTGGCAATGGACAATAACAACTTTCGTCATGCCGACCAACTCTCACAAAAAGCCTCCTCAATTCGGGCATCTTTACATTTATTCAGAGAATTTGACAGTGATAAAAGTTCTATGGAAGTAGATGACCCTTACTTTGGTACAGAAAAGGACTTTGAAAAATGCTACCAAACCGTAAAAAGGTGCAGCGAAGGGTTATTGATGTTTTTACAAAACAATCAATCATAATTAATGAAGTATAATTAGTAAATTTTCAATTAAAAGTTTATGGCAATTATCTCCCTTTCATTTACACAGGGTTTGAAAACTCTATGTAAATGAAAGAGAAATAGCTCCAACAATTTCACGTATTTTTACAAAAAATCATTGTTTATACATTCCATTTACCTCATGTCTTTTGTTGTTTACAAAAGATGATTTTAGTCATTTTCATTAGTTTGCTCCCTACAAATTGCTTACCTTTGCCTAATGGTCATACTGTATTGTGTTGTGCCAAACTTTCTATTCATCATACCAAAACTAAACCAATAAAACACTATGTCTGCTGATTTTTTGCCCTTAAAAGGCACTGATTACGTTGAAATGTATGTAGGTAATGCCAAACAAACTGCCTACTTTTATATGTCTGCCTTTGGTTTCGAGTGCGTGGCGTATGCAGGACCCGAAACAGGCGTAAGAGATAGAGTTTCGTATGTATTGCAACAAAATAAAATTCGTTTTGTAATCACTGGGGCAATGCAACCCGACTCACCTATAGCCGACCACGTAAAACTACATGGTGATGGCGTGAAGGTATTAGCCTTGTGGGTAGATGATGCCGAAAAATCTTTCTATGAAACAGTAAGTAGAGGTGCTAAGGCTGCGGCTGCCCCTCAAACATTGAAAGACGCACATGGCGAAGTGGTAGTGTCTTCTATTCATACTTACGGAGAAACTATCCATACTTTTGTGGAAAGAACTAACTACAAAGGAGCATTTTTGCCCGGTTATGTGGCTCGTAAAATCAAAGTGGCAGAACCTATTGGCTTGAAACACATAGACCATTGTGTAGGAAATGTAGGCTGGGGCGAAATGAACACATGGGTAGAGTTTTACGAAAAAGTAATGGGCTTCAAACTTTTACTTACGTTTGATGACAAAGATATTTCTACGGAATATTCTGCGTTAATGTCAAAAGTAGTTTCTAATGGCAATGGTTACATCAAATTCCCAATTAATGAACCTGCTGAAGGACGCAAAAAGTCGCAGATTGAAGAATATATAGATTTTTACAAAGGTGCTGGCGTACAACATTTAGCTATAGCCACAGACGATATTATTTACACAGTAGGTGAATTACGCCGTAGAGGAGTAGAATTTTTGCACGTACCTGAAACTTATTATGCAGATTTGTTGGAAAGAGTAGGCAAAATAGACGAGGACATCAAGCCTTTAAAAGACCTCAATTTGTTGGTAGATAGAGATGACGAAGGTTATTTGCTACAGATTTTCACCAAACCATTAGTAGATAGACCTACTTTGTTCTTCGAGATTATCCAACGCAAAGGAGCTGTTTCTTTTGGCAAAGGGAATTTCAAAGCCTTGTTTGAGTCTATTGAAAGAGAACAAGAATTGAGAGGTAATTTGTAAAAAAAAACCTCACCCCAACCCCTCTCCATTTGGAGAGGGGCTTTTTTTGACCTTTGAAGGTTAAAATTTAAGCCCTTTTTTCTCTTTGAATAGAAATTAACAGATTTAAAAGTTTATGGGTAAGGTTATTTTTAAAACTAGACTCCCCTGCAAAGAGGGGATTTTTTTCTGTTTTTGACTAAAAAATTAGCGTTGCAAGTAAATTTTACTCACAACGCTAAGAAATGTAATTGAACGTAAGATAGTTTATTAAGTATAAATTGTATCGTTAATCGCCATCGCCACTGCTATACGTAATGGCTATGCCTAACAAAGAAGACATATCACTTTTAAAGAAACGGGTGTGTTTTTGCAATTCTACAGACAAGTTATTTACTTCTGTATTGTTGTTTTGCATAGATGTAGCCAAAGGAACAGTCGTAGGCACTTTATCTAAAGCTGCTTTTACGGCAGTTAATTGGGCTTGTGTGCTGGCAATCAATGTAGTACCACCATTCACTTTTTCTAAGTATTCTACAAAACCAATTCCATCTTTGCCATCTGCACTTTTTCCATACCAAACATTTTCTAAGGCTGTTAAATGCAACTTCAACATTTCCAAAGATTTAGCACTATAATAGGCTTCTACTCTGGTAGGTTCTGGGGCTGTTTGTCCTGCTCGTTTACCTGCGGGAAGTTGTACTTTGAAATTCTTTAAATTCTCGTAACTTTTTACAAATTCATTGTATAAAATAGAGGTAGAACTGCCTACGTCTGTGCCTGTGCTGTTTACAAAAGTAGTTTTGTAGTTTGCCCAAGAGTTAGTAACTCTGTCGATATTGCTTTTCAAATGGTTGGTAATAGCTACCAAATAGTTTCTACGACTGGCGTTTTGAAGTTTGTTGAGGGCTGTTTGCGTATTATTCAAGTCAAAAACAAGGTATTCTATAGCCAAAAAGCCCCTTGTATCTCTTGCAAAGTTATTGGTATCAGTATTATTGGCGGTAATCAATGTTTCTATTTGCGTAGTATTTACTGGAAAAACACCTATTTCATCAAACAATGTTTTTCGCAGTCCACTTTCGCCTGCCTCTCCAAAATTATACGCATTAGCATATTGCCAAGATGTGTAGGCTTTTGCCCATGCGTTTTGTGCTATTGTAAGGTCTGCTGCCGTTAGATTTGCTTTGTTTAAATTGTCTATAGCTGTTTTCAAGGCATTTACATCTGTCTGTAACTGCGTGTAGGCAGGTATAATCAAATTGTCCGCATAGTTTTGCAACATAGCTTTGCGGTCAAATGAAGGTGAACTGCCCGAACTGCTACCTCCACAAGCACCTAAACCTGTGGTAAGGAGTAATAAATACAGTAGTTTTTTCATAGCTAATGAATATAAGTTTAATGTTTTAGCCCCACCCTAGCCCTCCCCGCAGGGAGGGGAGATTGATAATCAGAGAGTTGTAAACTCCCCTCCCCGCGGGGAGGGGTAAGGGGTGGGGCTTTTCTGACTTTAAAAAGTCAAAATACTAATATAAAAGCCCCCTCTACATTTGTAGTGGCGTGAGGTAATTTTTATCTCCCCTGCAAAGCTACCCAATTATTCTTAAAATCTTCAATTTCGGCATCAGTAAAGCCGTAAATGCCTTTTAATTGCGTAATAATTTGGCTCAATTTAGGCAACTCATTGACAGGTTCTGTGATGAACTTGTAAGAAGTAGGTGTACCATTTGCAGGTGCATTTAACAAAGTCAAAATTGCGTCAATTTGGCTGTCTGTAATCTTTTTGTGCTGTTGTGGCAAAGTTCTCCAGCCATGTATAAAACCTACACATTCTCCGTAGGCGTGCAAAGCTGCCCCTTTTTGTGCGTCTGTAGGGTTGGTGCTGCTCATTGTACTAATTACGGCATGGCAATAGTTGATAATCGTAGCTGCATTTGCTTTTTCCCACGTCAATTTGATAGCTGCCAATGCCTCGTCTTGTTCTTGCTTGTATTTGCTGCCTGCCTTAATAGCTGCTTGTAGCTTAATAAAATTGGCTTTTTGTTGTGTATAAAGCCCTTTGCCGTCATTTTTATCTCTACGGGCAGCGTACAAAGCCATGAATCTATCAGGGTTTTGTGTTTTGCTTGCCGTATTGGTGTTAGGAAACTCTGGCGAAGCCCCGAAAATACTTACTAATTGGTCGGCTGTGGCTGCAGTCAAAGGTTGCGACATCAAGGTAATGGCATGATTGTAAAGAGTTGCACCATATAAGCCCTTGTCTATCATTTGTTCTATTTCCAAGCCGTTAGCATCAAATAAGTAGCCTCCGTACACACCACCCAAAGAATTAGCCGTTGGCGGGGCAGGTGTGTAGCTATTGCCACTTGCTTTGCTCATCATGTCTAACCATTGTCCTGTCCCATCAACTTTAGCAGCATAATAAGGTGTCGTAATGCTTTTTAAAGAAGGAGAACCCGCATTGTAAAGTTGGGTTAAAGTATTGTAATTCAACTTATTAGCTATGTTACGTCCTTTTTGTGCCTCTGCCACAAAAGCAGCTAATTGGCTACGTACCGCAGCTTGTACGGTGGTGTTAGTAGTAAAGTTTGTACCGTCATATTGAGTAGGAATACTCAATGCGGGTTTATTCTCATCACTTTGGCAGCTTGTTAATAAGGTAAAACCTAATAAAGTAGCTGTAAAAGCACGAGTAGCAAATGATAAGTTTAGCATATCTGTTTTTATTTAGACTAATTTTAAATAAAATAACAGTGCAAAACTAAATCACGTTTTTGAATTTACAAAATTTATTTAGACTATTTCTAAATAAAAATTATCTCCTAAATAGGACTGTTTTTTGCGTTTGTAGTTTGCAATACGGCTTGCAATACCTACTTTTGTCCAAATTACTTTCATGAATTATTACAAGATAACAAAGAACAAAATATTGCAACACAGTCATTTTTATTGGTTTAATTACACACTTGTTCCATTTTTTATGGACAATTTATGAAAAATACGCCTTCTTTTGCCATTTTTTTGTTGGGCTTTTTATTCTTTTTTTGCTATCAAAATCTTGTGTTGGCACAAAATAAAAAAGTAATAGATAGTCTGCAAAATCTCTATAGCCGTTCCGCACAGGACAGCACCAAAACCCTTGTCCTTAGTGAAATAGCCAACGAATACAGAGCTACCAACCCAGATACTGCCCTTGTTTTAGCCCAAAAAAGTTATGAATTAGCCCAAAAAATAAAATTTGAGAAGGGAATTGCATGGGCTATTTTGCGGAAAGCAGATGTGTGGCGGCGAAAAAATAACTTAGACTCTGCCCTCGATAATTACCAAAAAGCACAAGTTTTATTTGATAAAATACCCAACACCAACTTAGGCAAAGGGGCAGCCTATAATGGCATTGGTAGTGTGAGTTTTAGCCGTAGTGAATACATTACTGCCTTAGAAAATTTCGAGAAGGCATTGTTTTTCAGGAAATTAACAGACGATAAAATGGGAATTTCTATCAGTCTAAACGGTGTGGGCAATAGTTACTATGGTATCGGCAATTACCCAACGGCATTGAACTACTACCAACAGTCTTTGAGAATGAAAGAGGAAATCAAAGATGATGTAGGTATTGGTATTGCCTTGAATAATATAGCACAGATTTATTACCAACAAAAGCAATATGATACAGCCCTTGTGTATTTGCAAAAGTCTATGGCTATTAAAGAAAAAATGAATGATAAAAATGGTATGACTTACAGCCTCAACAATATTGCGGGGGTGTATTTTGACCAACAAAAATACGATTTGGCATTCGACTACTATCTAAAAGCATTGGCACTCAAAGAAGATTTGGGAGATGAACAAAGTATAGCAACAAGTTTAAATAATTTGGCACGAATCTACGGAGTGCAAGGAAAATATGACGAAGCAATAGCTTATTATCTCAAAGCCTTAGCCATAGAGAAAAAAGTAAAAGACCAACAGGGTTTAGTGTATAGCCTAAACGGTTTGGCGAAAATTTATAAAGACACTAAGAAATATGCAGAAGCTAATCAAAAAGCCCTTGAAGCCTTAGCCATTACTAAAAATATTAATGCTCTTTCGGAACAAAGAGATGTGTATGAAACTCTCTACCAAATAGCCAAACTACAAGGACAAACCGCCAAAGCCCTTACTTATTTTGAACTCTACAAATCTCTTAGTGATAGTTTGTTTAATTCTGAAAAAACAAAAGTTTTGAATAGCTTAAATTCTTCGTATGAACTGAATAAGAAACAGCAAGAAATTATGTTGTTGCAAAAGGATAAAATTTTGCAAGAAAGCCAATTACAACTAAAAGACGAGGAAGCAAAAGAGCAACAAATCATTACAGCAGCTTTTGCAGTAGCATTTTTGTTGTTGGGCTTGTTGGCTTTTGTGTTGTACCGAAATAACCAACAAAAAGAACAAACAAACAGTATGTTGGCAGCTAAAAATAGTTTGATTGAAACGCAAAAAGTAGAGATAGAAAAAAGTAATGAGGAGTTGCGACAAATCAATGAAGAATTTAGGATTACACTTGACTTAACAGCACAGCAAAAAACAGAGATTGAACGTAAAAACGAAAATATCACATCAAGTATTAACTATGCAAGGCGTATTCAAACTGCCGTTTTGCCTTTTAAAGACTACATAGAAAAGAGTTTTGGTGCAGCTAATTTTTTTGTACTTTACCAACCTCGTGATATTGTTTCAGGAGATTTTTATTGGTTACACAATACAGATGTTAGCAATACCTTAGGGGAGTGGGAGGCTCAAAATGTTGCAGTACCTACACAATCGCAAGTAGTTTTGGTAGTTTCAGACTGTACGGGACATGGCATACCGGGGGCTTTTATGAGTATGATTGGCAATGAATTATTGAACCAAATTGTAGGCACAAACGGAGTTACAGCACCCGATAAAATCTTAGCCAATTTGCACAAAGGAGTACGCCATGCCTTGCAACAAGACGTAACCGCCAGCCAAGATGGAATGGACGTTGCGGTGGTTACATTAACAAAAAACAAGGCAAAAAGTACAGATAAGCAACCAAAATTTGAGAAATTAGAGTATGCAGGAGCTATGAACTCTTTGTATTTTTTTGCAGCAGATAGACAGTTGCAAGAAATTAAAGCCACTAAAAAATCTATTGGTGGTGATAGAGTAGCACGAGCTACTTCATTTGTAACACACAGTTTAGATTTAGTTGATGCACAAACAAATGATTTTCAGCCTCTTACATTTTATTTGTTTACAGACGGCTACCAAGACCAATTTGGTGGAGAACATAATAAGAAGTTTATGAGTAAAAACTTCAAAGACTTATTACAAAGCATACATACCAAAAGTTTTGAGCAACAACACAGCATTTTACAAAGTACACTTACACAATGGATAGCTATTGGTAATGAACAACAAACTGATGACATTACGGTTTTTGGGGTGGGAATTAATCAATAATAGCTACATAGATGCTTTTAAAATTTTATGCTACTTCGTATGATGTACCAAATTGCTATCTTTTTCTTTTTTGTTATTTGTTTGAATAGCAATAGTTTAGCTCAAAATGCTCTTGTCAAAATCAATATTTTTGGAAAAATTCCAACTATAGATTCTGTCTATTTTTCTTTGACCCCAAAAGATAGCCTCCCTAATTTTCAAAAAATAGTAGTACCCAATAATCCTATGATATTGCGTTTAACAATAGGAAAGGAATATGTTTGTAGGGTAGAAGGCAAAGCCTCAGTTGAAGAAGAAAGTCGTAGTTTTTCTAAAAATATTAATTTGCTAAAAGCTAAAATAGATGAAGTTTTTGAAGTAAACTTTCAATTTCATGTAGAGCATTTTAGTTCGGATTATATCAATTTTTTAACAAATAGTACCCAAATCATTAATCCTAGCAGGGAAGTATTGAAGGTATATACAAAAGTGATGAAAGAAGATTTTTTAGCTTATGTACTAATTAGTGGACATACAGATACAAGAGAGAAAACTCCTAAACAATTATCTCTCAAAAGGGCAGAATGGGTGCGTGATGAATTGATGAAGGCAGGTATTAACCCTATAAGAATGCGTATAGAAAGCTATGGCAAAGATAGCCCTATGGTGCCAGATAAGGTAGATGGTAAATGGGATAAAAATAATATGGCATTAAATAGGAGAGTCCAAATGCAATTATTAAGGGGCGGTACTGCGGTTTACTATGTTGCTAATTTATCTATTAACCCCAAAACGAGTGATATACGAGTTTTTCAAATAGAACCAGATGGTCAGCAATATGATTTAGGCAAAAATGCTTTTATAGTTTTTGAAAACAAACTTATTTTTGAGTTGCTCAAAGGGTATTGCTACAAGTTCTTTTACCAAACCGAAAAAGGCGAAGAAAAAACTTGGTACTTAGATTTGACTGTAGCAGATTTGCCGAATACGGTAGTGGAAGAAATAAAGTAAGCAAGAGGTATAATCTTTACTAAAAGATTATACCTCTTGTTTTAAGTATGTTCATAACTACCTCCTAATTTCCTTGCCCTAAAAAAAAATAAAAAAAATTTCCCTCTTTCTGTAAGTTTTTGCTTCGTCTTGCAACTGATAGAGCAAAACATTTACAGAACTATGCAAACAGTGATAAAAGCCGACAAGCTACAAAAATATTTTGGGGCGTATCAGGCAGTAAAAAACGTAAGTTTTGAGGTCAAGGCAGGACAAATTTTTGGTTTGTTAGGGGCAAACGGTGCAGGCAAAACGACTACTTTGCGTATGTTGGCGGGTATTTTACAACCAACACAAGGCAGCACCTCCATAGCCAATTACAATATGCAAACAGCTAAGTTGTTGGCAAGCAAGCATTTAGGCTTTTTGACAGGCGAAATGAATTTGTTTGAGAGAATGACCCCCACAGAAATTCTCTACTTTTTTGGCAATGTCTATGAAGTGCCAGCCCCCACTCTCCGCCAAAGAGTAGAAGAACTCATTAGCACTTTTCAGATTACGCCTTTCAAAGATAAATTGGCGGGAACTTTGTCCACAGGGCAAAAGCAAAGAGTGTCTATAGCCCGCACTTTGGTACACAACCCCGCAGCTATAGTGCTTGACGAACCGACCACAGGCTTAGACATCATGTCCAGTGAGCTGATACTCAACTTTATAGCTGATGCAGCCCGCAAAGAAGGCAAAGCCGTTTTGTTTTCTACGCACCACCTCGACGAGGTAGAAAGACTTTGCAACTACATAGGCATTTTGCAATATGGCGAAATGTTGGCAGTGGACACTCCGCAGGCTATCAAGGCACAAACGCAACAAGCCACACTGCACGAGGCTTTTTTCAAGTTGGTTTCCGCCTAAAAAACGGAAAGTTGCCTTCAGGCAACTTGTATAAAATAAATATTTTAAGTTGCCTAAAGGCAACTTTCCTAAAAATTATTCCAAAAACTTCTTTATGAGAACCCATATCATTAAAACCATTGTTCAGAAGGACATTACCCAAATTTTGAGGGACAAAAAGACTTTGTACTTGTTGTTGCTTATGCCTTTTTTCTTGTATCCTATTTTGTTTTTTGTGATGTCCAAAGTTGGTCAAAACCAGAAAGATACACTTTCAAAAACTAAAATTACGGTGTGGTTACAAGAAAAAGCTAATCACACAGTTTTGTATGACAGTTTGAAACAACACAGCAATTTTGATTTACAAATAGCCCAAAGAGTTGATACCATTTCACAACTCAAAAGAGCCATAGCTATAGATTTACTTGCACCTTTAGATACGGCAAGCATAGGTTCTCAAAATTCGGTGGCTATTAAAGTGTATTATGATGAAGATGATGATTTTTCTTTGAATAGTAAAAAACAAATTCAAAAAATATTAGATACTTTAAATCAATATTATTTGAACCAACGCCTTGCCAAATACCAACACTCAAACAGCTTTTTAAAACCCCTTGCTGTAGAAACTATTAACAGTAATAAAAAAAGTAACTCCACAGGGCAAATGCTCTTGGGGTATGTGCCAGCTATACTTTTGCTTTTTATTTTCATGGGGGCAGTTTACACCGCTATAGACCTTACGGCAGGTGAAAAAGAACGTAAAACTTTGCAAGCCATTTACGCTGCTCCATTATCGGCATTGGAAATTGTAATAGCTAAGTTTGGAACTGTTTTTACAGTAGCTATGATTTCGGCTACAGCCAATCTGTTGAGCTTAGGGGCAAGTATGTTGTGGATACAATCTACGGCAAGTAATACGACTAACTCCTTGACTTTCAATATTTCTGTTATAGGCTGGGTGTTAATGTTGGTTTTGTTGGTCTTAATGGCAGTCCTTATTTCGACAGTGTGTTTGTCGGTAATGGCAACAAGTAATACCTATAAAGAAGCCTCCAGTTTGATGTCGCCTATGATGTTGGTGCTGATGATACCCGCAGGTTTGTACCAACTCCCTGCAATGGAACTCACACAAACCACTTCTTTTATTCCGCTACTCAACGTATTTTTAGCTTTTAAAACCATTTTAAAAGGGGCTGTTCCACTTACGTTTTTATGTTACACAGTAGTTTCCTTGATAGGCTTAGTAATATTGGCTTTGTATGCTACAGTGCAAATTTTCAGCAATGAAAGTATTATTACAGGCGAAAAAGTAAATTATCAAGAGTTAATCAAACAAGGAGTTCATCAAAAAAACTATTTTGGGGCTTCGCAAGCTGTTATATTTGGTGTACTTACTTTATTGGTATTTTTATATATTGGCTTACCCATACAAATTAATTTAACCCAAAAAGTCAATCTTGTAGCAGCTACTTGGGGCAGTATCCCTGTGGTGTTGGGTGGCATGAGTATATTGTTTGTGTGGTATTACAAATTGCCTATTCGCCAGACTTTCCAACTTTATGCTCCTCGTCCTTTGGCGGTGCTTGCCACAGTGCTAATGGGGTGTTCTGCGTGGTTTTTAGCAGGTTTTGTGGGACGTTTAACATCTTCTGCTGATTTTTCTAAGGCTGCCGAAGCTACTTTTGGACTTTTCGACGAGTTTCCGTTGTGGGTGGTCTTAGCTACAGGAGCTTTGTTACCAGCTATTTTTGAAGAAATGGCGTTTAGAGGTGTTTTGTTGTCGGGCTTACGCAAAGATTGGTCTAAATGGGGAGCTATTTTGTTTTCTTCTTTGCTTTTTGGGTTAATACACTTAAGTTTTGAAAGATTGTTTAATACAACTACTTTGGGGATTTTAATGGCAGTTTTGTTGTGGCATGGTCGCAGTATTTTATTGGCTTCACTGTTTCATTTCTTGAACAACGGAATTGCATTTACCTTATTTTACTATCGCAAAGAATTGACTTGGGTAACGCCTTTAATGGAAAGTAACGACATAAGTTTATTGGCAGGAGCAACAGCCGTATTTTTGGTAGGTTTGTTCTTATTTTTATATGATAGTAAGAAAGTCGAATTGTAGTGTGGACTTCTGTTCATAAATAATTTATGTAGTAGCTTCATGTGTGGACTAATAGGGTCGTGCTATGAATTGTTATATATAGTGTGTCCAAGAAACCGTATAAAGATGTAATCTTTTAGAAAGATTACATCTTTATACGGTTTCTTGGACACAATCAAACTTATTTCTTTAAAAAAATTAGTTTTTACTATAAGTTTTTAAAGCACGACACTAAAAGTCCACACTACTGTTAGCTATAAATTCACTTTAAACATTGATGAATACAAAAGAAATAGACAAAAATTTTATTAGACAAATTACTGATAATCAAAAGATTATTCATAAAATATGTCATGTCTATTGTGCTATGCCCGAAGACCGACAAGACCTTTTTCAAGAGGTTTTGTTAAATGCTTGGCGGTCTTATGCTTCTTTTGCCCATTTGTCTAAATTTTCTACATGGCTTTACAAAGTGGCTTTGAATACGGCTCTGATGTACCAACGCAGCCACAGAAAACAAGAAAAAATAACATGGTTAGATTTGCAACACATTCAGCAAAAAGCCGAAGAAATAGACACGCCTAACGAACAGTTACAACGGTTGTACCAAGCTATAGCCCATCTGGACGAGCATGAAAAATCTATTGTTATTTTGTATTTAGATGACTTAAATTACAAAGAAATTGCAGAAATTTTAGGAATTACCGAAAATAACGTAGGGGTAAAACTCAACCGTATTAAACAAAAATTGAAACAATTATTACATACCTAACCTGTAGCTACACTTTAGTCCGTAGTTTTTTCACATAATTTATACGGACTGAAGTCCATAGCTACAAATCAACCGACAAACCAATGGAATTAGACGATTTTAAACAGGCGTGGCAAAACGCCACCCAACAACTCCCCGAATGGTCTGCCGAACAACTCCAAGCCGATTTAATGCAAAAAATTAGGCAACACAGCCAAAGCATTTACAAACGTATCTTGATGGAAAGTGCCATCGGGATAGGTTTGGTTATCTTTGCAACGTGGTTGTTGTTACAAAAAGACCACCCTGTGAACAGTTTTATGGCTGTAGTCATGTTATTGGCTGCTGTGTGTAGTATTTTCCCGATTGTGCAGGGCATACGGGCATGGCAGGCAGAAAAGAAAATAAACTTTGCCGATAATTTTTTGCATGACATTCGGCAGCAATATACCTTGTTGCATCTTACTTTTAAGGTGCATTTGTGGATATATTATCTGCTTTGTGTGGGGCTTGTGGGTTGGTTGCTATTTGAACATTCTTTGGACAAATTCATGGCAGTCAAAATATTTTTAATAGTTTATTTTTCGATTTTATTATTTGTAGTCAAATACTATTTGAATTGGGTGTACGGTACACGCCTCCAACAACTAAAAGTGTTGATTGAGGAATTGGAAGGAACAGAAAAGGCAAGTTGATAGGTGTGTAGTATCTGTAGTATGGGTTTCAGTCCAAATATTGAGTTATACACACCATCATAATTAACGCAATCACACAACTATTTTTTTACTTTTATCCTTTTAACAAAAAAATAATGCTACCCAAATTTTTACTTTATTGCCTATATTTTTGCCTTTTTAGCATCACCATAAAAGGACAAAATAATTACATAACCAACGGACAATACACAGCCAACGTATTGGAGTTAGCAGATTTGACAGATACAAACCGTAATAGAAATATTCCTGTCAAAGTACATTACCCTACTGCACAAGGAATATTTCCACTTATTGTTATTTCGCATGGTGCAGGTGGAGATTGGGACACACATTTTGCCCTTGCCAACTACTTGGCTACTTACGGTTATGTTGTTTTTTGTGTAGAACATATCGGTAGTAATACACGCCAACTCAAAAGTTCTATCAGGATTTTTAAGAATTTAGATAAAATGCTGCATGACGGCAACGAAGTTTTGGGTCGTCCCAAAGATATTAGTTTTGTGATAGACCAAGCCATTAGCCTAAATGCAACGCATGAAATTCTAAAAAACAAGATGGACACGCAAAACATTGGCGTATTGGGGCATTCTTTTGGGGCTTTTACGAGCATGGTCATTGCAGGTATGCAACCCGCCTTAGATTGGCTTACGCCTGCTGGTACTTATGGCAAAGGTTTGGGGCAAAGTATGAAAGACAATCGAGTAAAAGCCTGTGTAGCTTTGTCGCCACAAGGAGTTGGAGAGCCGTTTTTTATCAAAGAAAGTTTTGCGTCTTTATCCACGCCTTTGCTGGGGATTTCAGGAACGGAAGACAAACAACATAATGGCTTAACGGCTATGAATAGGTACGAGGCTTTTGCACTTTGGCAAGCCACTAGTTATAATGTTTTTGTGTGGCTGAATAATGCCCACCATTTAGATTTTTCGGACAGCGAAGGTGGAGAAACGCATGGTTTGAGGTCTAAAAACCGCAAAGAAGTACAGAAAATAGTAAGGGTAGCTGCTCTTTGCTTCTTCAACTACCATTTGAAAGGAGATAGTAATGCACCCAATTTATTGAGCCAAGACGGTCTGCAACCGTATTTGGGCAAAAAAATAGATGGTGTAGAGGTGAGAGTTGTGAGGAAATAGTTATCAGAATGTAATACCAAAGTTGTCATCTTTCGCAAAGACGACAACTTTTTTATGTTTGTAGTATTATTTTTATGTATTACAACTATTACGCCCCAAAAACCTCTACCGTTAAATTTTCTTAAAAACCCTATTTTTTGTAACCCAACTGCAACTAAAAAAATACTTTTGAAGGTTGTAATAGTTGTTGTAACAATGATTTACAAAATAGAGATTATCTAACCAAAATGTAGCATAGGCTTTAGCCTGTGTATTAATTTATTGGTTTTCAGTGTATTAAAAGCACAGGCTAAAGTCTATGCTACAAACCTTGATAAATTCTATTATCTCAAAGAAGTTTTAATTAAAAATTAGCTATGAATATTGCCGACCTTTCTCTGAACCGCCCCGTAACCGCCATAGTCATGAGTATTCTCATCGTGTTGTTTGGGGCGGTGGGCTACACCTTTTTGGGGGTGCGAGAGTACCCCGCCATAGACCCACCCGTAATTTCGGTACGAACCACCTACGCAGGGGCAAACGCCGACATTGTGGAAAGCCAAATTACCGAACCTATCGAAAAGGCTATCAACGGCGTGGAGGGGATTAAGTCCATTTCTTCGGCTTCGGCATTGGGGATTAGCAACATCACCGTAGAATTTGAGTTGGGGACAGACCTCGAAAAAGCTGCAAATGATGTGCGGGACAAGGTTTCGCAGGCAGTTAGGCAGTTGCCCCAAGACATAGACGCACCGCCTGTGGTGAGCAAGGCAGATGCCAACGGCGACCCGATTATCTTTATTCCTGTCCAAAGTTCTACTATGAATGTAGTGCAGCTAAGTGAATATGCCGAAAATGTATTGGTAGAAAAACTACAAAATATTAAAGGTGTAAGCCAAGTAGCTATTTTTGGGCAACGCCGACCTGCTATGCGGTTGTGGCTCAAACCCGAGAAGTTGGCAGCCTTGCAACTTACCGTACAAGATATTTTGAATGCCCTTAGTCGTGAAAATATAGAGTTACCAAGTGGAAAAGTGCGTGGAGATGCTACCGAATTGACCGTAAAAACTTTTGGTAGGCTACAAAACGAAGAAGACTTTAATAATTTGATTATTCGACAAACAAACAACCAAATCATTAGGCTCAAAGACATTGGTGAGGCTGTTTTGGGACCAGAAAACGAAGAAACTTCGGCAAAACGCAATGATGTTTACAATGTGTCTTTGGCAGTGATACCGCAACCGGGGGCAAATTATGTAGAAATTGCCACAGAATTTTACAAAAGATATGACGAAATCAAAAAGAATTTGCCCGAAGGCATGATTATAGACGTAGGCATTGACAAATCTAAATTTGTCCTCAAAGCCATAGAAGAAGTAGAAGAAACCCTCATTATTGCGGTTACGCTGGTGGTCTTGATTGTCTATTTCTTTTTCCGCAACTGGGTTATTGCGGTGCGTCCACTCATAGACATTCCTGTTTCTTTGATTGGTGCATTTTTTATCATGTATATCTTAGGTTTTTCTATCAATATCCTTACACTGTTGGCAATCGTATTGGCTACGGGTTTGGTGGTAGATGACGGTATTGTGGTTACAGAAAATATTTACAAAAAAGTAGAGGCAGGTTTAGACAAAATGACCGCAGCCAGAGAAGGCACAAAAGAAATTTTCTTTGCCGTAGTTTCTACGTCTATTACCTTGGCGGTGGTGTTTATTCCTGTGATTTTCTTGCAAGGTTTTACAGGTCGTTTGTTCAGAGAATTTGGAATTGTGGTAGCTGGTGCAGTGTTAATTTCTGCCTTTGTATCTTTGACCCTCACCCCTGTTTTAAATGTATGGTTGGGCAGTAGTGAACACAAACCTTCTTGGTTTTACAGAGTTACCGAACCGTTTTTTAACGGAATGGACAATTTGTATGAACGGAGTTTGCAGGCTTTTATGCGTGCCAAATGGGTAGCTTTGGGCATTGTGCTTTTCTGTTTTGGGTCAATTTATTTTGTGGGCAAAACCTTAAAATCTGAATTAGCCCCATTAGAAGACCGCAGCATTTTGCGTATTCCTGTTACCTTGCCCGAAGGTGCGGACTTTGATTATACCGAAAACTTTTTGGGACGAATGGCACGAGTAGCAATGGACAGTGTGCCAGAAATGCGAATGGTTTTTGCGATAACAGCCCCCGGATTTGGGGCAAGTAGCACCAATTCGGGCTTTTTGAGTGTGTTGTTGAAAGAACCACAAGACCGCAGCACTTCGCAACAAGACGTTTACGACAGATTGAGCCGAATTTATAAAAGGTACACCGAAGCCCGTATTTTCCCGAACCAAGAACAAACCATTTCTACGTCTTTTGGCGGAGGTTTGCAGTTGCCTGTGCAGTTTGTCATACAAACTTTGGAGTTTAATAAATTGAAACAAGTATTGCCAAAATTTTTGGAGGAAGCACGCAAAGACCCCACTTTTGGCAACGTAGATGCGAATTTGAAGTTCAATAAACCCGAACTACAAATTACGATAGACCGACTAAAAGCTACGGAATTAGGTGTATCTGTGCAAGATGTGTCGACCACTTTGCAGTTGGCGTTGAGTGGCAGACGTTTTGGCTTTTTCCAAATGAACGGCAAACAGTACCAAGTAATTGGACAAGTGGACAGGGACAATCGAGATGAACCTGTGGACTTAAAAACCCTTTATGTCCGTAACAACAGAGGTGAAATGATACAGTTGGACAATTTGGTGCAGATAGAAGAAACGAGTAATCCGCCTACGTTGTACCACTACAACCGTTACAAAGCTGCTACGGTGTCTGCGTCTTTGGCACAAGGCAAGACCTTAGGCGAGGGCATAGAAGCAATGGAACGAATAGCTAAAAAAGTTTTAGATGATAGTTTCCAAACTGACCTTTCGGGGGCATCACGAGATTTCAAAGAAAGTGCCTCTAATACATCTTTTGCCTTTGTGTTGGCTTTGTTGCTGATTTACTTGATTTTGGCAGCACAATTTGAGAGTTTCAAAGACCCTTTGATTATCATGGTTACAGTGCCGTTGGCTATTGCAGGGGCTTTATTGTCTTTGTGGGCTTTTAACCTGACCCTCAATATTTTCTCTCAAATCGGTATGATTATGTTAGTTGGTTTGGTAACGAAAAACGGTATTATGATTGTAGAATTTGCGAATCAAAAACAAGAGTTGGGCATACCAAAACTACAAGCCACCATAGAAGCTGCCACAGCCCGCCTTCGCCCTATCCTGATGACTTCGCTGGCAACTATCTTGGGTGCTTTACCTATTGCCTTAGCACTGGGAGCTGGAGCTAAGAGCCGTATCCCGATGGGTGTGGTGATAGTGGGCGGTATGCTGTTTTCTTTGGTGCTTACGCTGTATGTGATACCTGTGATTTATGCGGTGTTTGCGACTAAGAAAGAGAAGGTAGAGGAGCAAGAGTTGGTGGGAAGTGAACAATAATGCCTAAGTATAAATTGGGGAAAAAATAGTAGAAATATATAACCTGTAGAACAGACTTTAATCCAATGCTATTCAGCTCAGTATTAGCTCAAATAGTCAATTTGTAGTTTAGTTGTGTTTTTAAATTTCTACCCTTTGCCAAAGATTTTTCTCTTTTCGGAGTTTTTTATTTAGATTAACTGTTAGCTTATTTTGTGTGAAGTAAGTTAGCAGTTACTTTACAATTTTTTCTGGCTCTTTGGCTAAAAATAGAGTAATTAGTTGCGTTTTCAGTACCCTAGGCTATATTTTTATTTATTTGGTCGGCACCCCTGCTTTTGTTCATATTTATGTGGTCTTGTACTCTCTTTAATTTGTTGATTAACATGCAGTTGTGCCTCATTTATCAATAACTGACGTAGATTGCAAACAAATATTGTAGCATAGATTTCTTGTAAAATAGCTTCGGGTTCACGCCCTGTGTGGGTAGCACTCCGCAAAATAGCATTACTCCTAACTGATTTTAGAGGTATGATAGTTTCAATACCCCAATATCTTTTATACTACTCACCTAAAGCTGCCCACACTGATACTTGGTGTCCATTAAAGTCGTTACCAAAACCTCTATTTTGACTTATTGGTAATACCACTTTTTAGTAAACGAACTTTTACGTTTTCTCCTCGTTTAATTAGGGTAAAACAAACTGAGTGAGTTGTATCTCTTTCGTAGTCAATTGAGTAAAAAAAATTGTAATTATTTAGTTATTTCGAGTAACTTTGGGCATAAGTCATTGCTCAATGAACTGTTGTAGAAGTCAGAACTTTACAAAAGTGCATTTTACTTTGACTTATTTTTTACTTTCCTTAGCCGAACGGCAGTGGGCTAAAGCCTATGCTACAAAATAGTGATAATCTCTAATCATTGCTAAAAATTATGTATCAAAAAACTTTGTTAGTCTTGCTAGTAGTATTGTTGGGAGTTGTTGGTTGTACGCAAGCCCAACAAAACACCAACGAAACCATGTTGAACTATAAACAACCAAAAAGTATGCAACCAAAAGTAGTAAAAACAGAGGAAGAATGGAAAGCTATTTTGAGTCCAGAACAATATTACATTTTGCGACAAAAAGGCACAGAAAGACCCTACACAGGTAAACTATTGGACAATAAAGCAAAAGGCGTGTACTGTTGTGCTGCGTGTGGCTTTGAACTTTTTACTTCCGACCAAAAATTTGATTCACATTGTGGCTGGCCTTCTTTCTTTGATGAAATGGCAGGAGACCGTATCAAAAAACAGATAGACAAAACACATGGTATGACAAGAGTAGAAATTTTGTGTGCTAATTGTGATGGACATTTAGGTCATGTCTTTGAAGATGGACCCGAACCGACAGGACTACGTTATTGTGTAAACTCCGTTTCATTGGAGTTTAAGAAAAAAGACTAATCATACAAAACCTATAAGGTTTTAAAACCTTATAGGTTTAATTTATTGGGTATCAAATTTTTACAAAAATAACTTCGCCACAATTTCGCCCATGCTACTAAACTCGTGTATGCGTATGGCGTATTCTTTTTTGTTCAAACCTTTGGCATTGAATTTAGAAATGCAAATGTCTTTGAAACCTAATTTTTGAGCCTCTGAAATACGTTGTTCTATACGATTAATAGCCCGAATTTCTCCTCCCAAACCTACTTCGGCAGCAAAACAATAGCCATCAGGAATAGATTTGTCTTCAAAAGATGATAAAATAGACACGCAAACGGCTAAATCAATGGCGGGGTCTTCTACTTTTAATCCGCCTGCAATATTCAAAAACACGTCTTGTGTACCCAAACGGAAACCGCCTCGTTTTTCCAATACCGCCAATAACATTGCCATACGTTTATTGTCAAAACCCGTATTTGTCCGTTGGGGATTACCGTAGGTGGCAGGCGTAACCAAAGACTGAATTTCTATTAACAAAGGTCTGTTCCCTTCCAAACTTGCAGCAATGGCAATACCACTAAACTCCTCTTCTCTTTGCGAAATCAAAATTTCAGAAGGGTTGCTGACTTCTCGCAGTCCTGTAGATAACATTTCATAAATGCCTAATTCCGAAGTAGAACCAAAACGGTTTTTAGTAGTCCGCAAAATTCGGTAGCTCAAATGTCTGTCGCCTTCAAACTGCAAAACGGTATCTACCATGTGTTCCAATATTTTGGGTCCCGCCAAGGTGCCGTCTTTAGTGATATGTCCAATCAGAAAAACAGGCGTATTGGTTTCTTTGGCAAAACGCAAAATTTCGCCTGTGCTTTCCCGCACTTGCGACACACTGCCCGCCGCCGACTCTATGTAAGGGGTTTGCATGGTTTGGATAGAGTCTATAATCACTACTTGGGGGCGTAACTGTTCTATGTGCTGAAAAATGGTTTGCGTATTCGTTTCTGTCAAAATGTAGCACGTATCAGACTGTTTTTCAAGCCTTTCTGCTCGCATTTTGATTTGCTGTTCACTTTCTTCACCAGAAACGTATAAAACCTGCAAACCTTTCAAAGTCATGGCAATTTGCAGCATCAGTGTAGATTTTCCGATACCCGGTTCTCCGCCAATTAGCACCATAGAACCTTGCACAATTCCACCACCCAGCACCCTATTCAGTTCGTTGTCTTGTGTAACTATGCGTTGTTGTTCTTGGTAAGTAATTTGGGTGAGTAGCTTGGGTTTGTTGGTAGGTACGGTTGTTCTTTCTTCTGTTTTCCAAAGTTGTTTTTTCTTATCTTCTTTTGCCAATAATTCTTCGGCAAAGGTGTTCCATTCGCCACACGCAGGGCATTTGCCCATCCATTTGGCAGCATTATAGCCACAATTCTGGCAGAAATAAGAGGTTTTGACTTTTGCCATGCTAATTTTTATCAATTTTTATGTAATGTTATTAATAATAGTCATTATTTACAACAAAATCACTGTGGATTTGCAAAAAAATATTTAACTTGCCACTGCACACTGTAGGAACGGACTTTAGCCTGTTTAAGAGAAAAAAGTAAACGGACTAAAGTCCGTTTCTACAGAAAACATTAGCTAACGGTTTCGTTTTACAAACAATGGCATATACCCACATTAGAGAGGAAGAACTCAAAAACAAAATAGCCCAAGATTATTTTGGTGCTTTTGACTGTACTCGTATCATAGGCAACATAGATTTTTGTGTTACACAGCCCCAAACAGGGCTATTTGAAACGCAGTCTTTGTTGTGGGCAGAGGCGAAAAAAGGCAAGGCAGACCTCGCCAAGTCCATTGTGCAGTTGGTTTTAACGATTGGCAAGGCTCGTACTTTTGACAAACAACTTCCACCTTCGTATTTGGGGGCTTTTGATGCCGAAAATATTGCCTTTGTGCCGTATAGCGAAGTGCAAGAAATTTTTTATCAAAATGATTTTAATTGGAATGTTACGCCTTCCAATTATGACACCAAAGAGTTTCAACAAGTTTATCAGAAGGTACAAACTATCTTAGCTACCCATGCTTTGCAATTTAGTTTTGGCGAAGATGACGAGGAGTTGAGGGAGTTTATCCAAGTAAATTTTGTAGAAGGCAAAGCAAGTTTTTCAAAAATTCAGATAGACAAAAACAACTTTTTGATTATTTACAACAAATGGTTGGCAACGGTAAAACCTACGATTGCTGCGGATTGGGAGTTAGTAAAAAAAGTGGGCATCATAGATGCAGATTTTTATTTGGCAGACTTGCTGGCAGTGGAAAATATTACACTGAAAGAGAAATTATATGTGTTGTTGCAAAAAAATTATTATGAATTGGATAGAAAAGTAAACGAGGTAGGCTTATTCAATTCGAGCAAAACAAGTTTTACAGACAAACAAAAAGCACATACGCAATTTTGGAACAAGTACCAACGACCACCCAAAGAGGAATATTGGGACTATATCATAGAAAGACGAGATTTGTTAGTGCCACAAGACGTAAGGGAACGAAAGGGTAGCTTTTTTACGCCTCAAATCTGGGTAGAATTGTCCCAAAAATACTTGGCAGATGTGCTGGGCGAAGATTGGCAAGATGAATATTACATTTGGGACTGTGCAGCAGGTACAGGCAATTTGTTGGCAGGTTTAACGAATAAAAGGCGAATTTTTGCTTCTACCTTAGACAAACAAGACGTAGATGTAATAAAAGACCGTATTCAGAACGGAGCTAACTTGCTGGAAGACAATGTTTTTCAGTTTGATTTTTTGAATGATAGTTTTGACAAATTGCCAAAACTCTTACAAGAAATAGTGAACAGCCCCGAAAAACGGAAGAGGTTAGTGATTTATATTAATCCGCCGTATGCAGAAACTGCCGTTAATAGAACACATCAAAAAAATAGGGTAAATAAAGTAGGAGTTTCTTTTACCAAAACACAAGAAAAATATGGAGAATTGATTGGCATTGCAACTAAGGAGTTGTTTGTGCAGTTTATTACTCGTATTTATAATGAAATTCCTGAATGTATCATTGCTCATTTTTCAAAACTAAAAATGATACAAGGACCCAATTTTTTAAAATTTCGCCATTTCTTCAAAGCTGAATTTCTAAAAGGTTTTGTTGTACCTGCTAACACTTTTGATAATGTAACAGGTAATTTTCCCATAGGTTTTATGATTTGGAATTTACAAAACCAAGTAACTTTTGACAATATAGTATGTGATATTTATAATAAAGAAAGCAATAAAACCATGCAAAAAGTATTTTATACTTATGATGGAAGTAATTTTATTACTGACTGGTATAAAAATTATCATACAAGAACTGAAAGTAATCAAAACATAGCTGCAATAGGTCTTTATGGTAGTGATTTTCAACATAATAACTTCATACGAATTACAAATTGTAACGAACATCCTAACCGTTGGACTTTTATTACAAAGAATAATTTAATAGAAAGTTGTGTTTATTTAACTGTAAGACATGTATTTGAATCTACTTGGTTAAATGATAGAGACCAATTTTTATATCCACAAGACACTTGGGAAAAGGATAAAGGATTTCAAAATGACTGTTTAGCTTTTACCTTGTTTCATGGGCAAAATCGCATTTCCTCACAAGAAAATACAAACCATTGGATACCATTCACCGAAGAAGAAGTTAATGCAAAGTCTTTATTTACAAGTAATTTTATGACAGACTTCATCAAAGGCAAACTTAAACCTAATGGCAATGGTAATTTGTTGGAAACTGAAAAGGTACGCACAACCCCTTTAGTTTTTTCGGCAGCAGCAAAAGCCGTTTTTGATGCAGGTCGGGAATTGTGGCGGTATTATCACGCACAAAGTTTTTCGGTAAGTTATGGCGGTATTACCATGCAAACAGGCACTTACAACGTCAATGCCTCTTTGTACGACATCAAAGCCTATTTTCAGGGAAGAAACGCACAAGGCAAAATGAACAATAAAAGTGATGACGAAAAGTATAACGAATTGATGAGTAACTTGCGGGAGGCTTTAAGAGTTTTGGCACAGAAAATAGAACCGAAGGTGTATGAACATGGTTTTTTGAAGGGGTAAATCCAACGTATAATTTTAATTAAAATTATACGTTGGTAAAGTCTATTTTTTAAATAGTGCAATTTCTACCAATTCACAAATAATGTGTCCTACCAAAATATGACTTTCTTGTATTCTTGGTGTTTCATTAGAAGGCACATTGAGTAAATAGTTACAGATTTCCTTCATTTTACCGCCTTTTTCGCCTGTCATTCCCACACAAATTACGCCTTGTTGTTGGGCTACTTCTATGGCTTTTATCACATTTTTAGAGTTGCCAGACGTAGAGATAGCAAATAAAATATCGCCTTTACGTCCTGCTGCTTGTATCATACGTGCATAAATGTCGTCATAGTTATAATCATTGGCAACAGCCGTAATGTACGAAGTATTGACGTGCAGAGCTTCTGCATACAACGGCGGTCTGTCTATATAAAACCTTCCCGAAAACTCGGCAGCCAAGTGTTGGGCATCGGCAGCACTACCGCCATTGCCACAAAAATACACTCTTTTGTCTGCCTGATACGCTGCCGTTACTACTTGTACGACTTCGGCTATAGTAGCCAATAGGGTAGGGGCTTGTAAGATAGCTTGTTTGGTATCAATACTTTTTTGTATAATTTCTTTAATAGAAGATTGCATGATAAAAATATTTTTATTTGCCTAAATTTTTAATCACTTCATTATTCACTTCCTCAAAACGCAAAACTTGTTTGCCTTTGTGTTCTGTCATAAAATCTGTAGCTGCTTTTTCGTCTTGCAAAGGTACAAAATCATGTCCCATTGGGCTTGTAATGTCGCTGCCTATCACAAAAAAGGCTTTTTGAGCTGCTATACGCTGCTGTGTGTAATAGTCTGTAACTAACAAAGAATCGGAGGGATTTACAAGGCTTGGTGTTTTATGTACTTGTATAAACATACATCTTGGCGAACAGAACCACTGCGTTTGATTAGTATTTTTCCAAGTTACATTCCATTTTGGATAGGGTAAACTGTGCATACCACAAGTTTTGCAGTTGTCATTTTCCGTATTTTCTGCTTGATTTTTTGGGCTGTTGCAAGCTGCCAAAACCAACAATACATAACAAGAAAGTTTTTTCATGTAGCCTTTAAAAATTTTGGCAAATATACCTTTTTTCCGCTATACTCAAATCCAAAAATCTGTAATAAGCAAGACAAATTTTCCCACCTCTAAGTCTTCGAGATTTAAAGGGGGAAATTTATATTTTAATGTTAAGGAGTTAGTTCACAAATCAAATCTACCATTGGGTCTGCTGCAATGTGTTCGGGTAAAATAAAACCTGTTTTGGGTTCGGCAGCAAATTTAATATTCACTACTTCAAAAACTTTGGCTACATATTCTGAACAGATAAAAGCATCATTGTCTTTGCGTTTAATATTGCCCAAAATACGACTCAACAATATTTTTCGTACATCTACGTTGTCATATTGGAAAGTAAGTAGGTCAAGAGATACTTGCAACATTGTTTGGACTATTTCGGGGCTGGCAGTGGCTAATTGGCGGTGTCTGGCTATGTACAGTTTGCCGTCATAAGGCTTTTTCGTGCCGTCATAGTTACCTGTGTAGTGAAACAAAGGTACTGCCCTTACACCTGTGCCTACACTTTCTAAAACCATGAGGTTTTGTCCCCACCAAAACAATAAGCCCACATGACTTACATCTGATGCCGACAATTTTTTGATACCTTGACTAAAGGCATAGTTACCACCTGTAAAAAACAAATCTCCATTTTTAATACTTTTGTAGGCAGTAGCATAATTTAGTTTTTGGCTCAAAGCCACAAATTTTTGTTTACTTGACATAGTTGAATGTGATTAGTGAAACGATAAGCATAATAGTTATTTCCATTTATATTACAAAAACAAGAGGTTTTTAATTTTTTACTTCAGGTATATAACGGGTGTGATTCTAAAACAAGGAAATGTAAAAGCTATAACTTAATTTATGCTAATAATAAAAATAGTTGATTTCAGAAGTGATTACACTTTTAAAATCAACTATTTTATTTTCAATAAGTTATCAACCTATTTATTTCAGTTCTTCTGGCGTAAATTTTTTCAATTCTCGGTACGCAGCCGATTTGTAATACATATAGGTACAGCGTTGAAAGGCTTTGGCTGCTAACTTAAATTCGCCTTGTTCGTATGCAAACATTCCAAAAGCTAAGTTGTAACGAGAAACACTTTTTCTATCCAAGTTAGATTGACTTACCAAATTCATAAAAGCTATTTTAGCTGCTGCTGTTTCGCCTTTTTTGCTCAATGCTACAGCCTTACAAAACAATATTTCGTGGTTATTCGGGTAAGTATTCATAAATGTATCTGCCCATGTAATTGCTTTGTCATATTGTTGGCTTTCCAATGCTGTTTTGATAAGGGCTTTCAATATATCTTCTTTTTGTTTGCCGTCTTTTGCGTCAATCCATGCTTGTTCCATGTCATTTAGCACACTGGTCTTGTCATTTTCAGCCTCCATAATCTTGAATGCCAATTTTGTGCCTCCACTATGGTCGCCTTGACGTACAATAATATCATCAACAAAGTTTCTTGCCTTTTCAAAATCGTATATCATGTAATGGGCATACGATAGGTTATACAAATAACTTAAATGTAAGGGTTTCATTTTAGACTTGTAAGGCTCAAAATCGGCTTTGTTGTAAATATCTTCGGCTTTGTCGTGTTGGTTCAACTTGCACAAAGCAACGTACAGTTCGTAGTAGTATTTGGCTATTCTTTCTGGGGCAATGGCACGAGGTTTTGTACTTGCTAATGTTCTGTTAGCTGTAGCATTACTCACAGGCTTGGCTACTACAGGTTTTGCTTCTTGTGGCAACGTGTTGTTGGTAGAGGCTATGGCTTGTTGTTCTACGGCTACTTCGGCACTTTGTTGGAACAATCTTTCGCCCATTTCCACTGCAATACTATCATAAGGCAATTTTTCTATACGTGCTATTGCTTTTAACAAATGTTCTTTGGCTTCTCTGTATTGGTGATGAAAGTTTTTAGTTTTGCCTTGAAAATAATGATAGTGTTCATTTTCTATGCCCAAACTTTTTGCTTCTGCCAAATGCTGTTCTGCCTCTAACAATCTGTCTTGTTTGTCATAAATATTCAAAATTATCATTTTCAAAGTAAATTTACGTTGAAAATCTGTTTCATATCTATACGCCTTGTTATAGTCTTTGATAGCATCTTCATGGCGACCAACGGCATTATGCAAAAAACCTAAGAGTAAATACGCTGTTGTGTAGTCTTCTTTTAACTCTACAACACGTTGAAAACTGTAGGCTGCTTTTTCATAATTCCGCAGTTTGATATAACACCGCCCTCTTTCATACAAAATGGCATAGTTGGTAGCATCTAAACTCATGGCTTTGTCAAAAAGCACAGAGGCTTCTGCATACTTTTGAGTTTTCATTAGTTTTTCAGCTAACAAATAGGCTTCGTAAGCTGCTTGTGGGTCATGTTTTTGTGCAAACACTTTTGATAGTAAGAACCCAAAGAAAAAAATAGAAAGTAGTAGAAATTTTTTCATATATAAATAAATAGTACAGCTATAAAGTTTTTAATCGAAAGTTATGAGTAGAGAAGAAGAAGGGAAGTCTTTTTTGCATTTAATAATATAAAAGCACTTATTGAAAATAATCAGCAATTTTTTCCACTTTTGGGTAATAAATTTACATCATTCAACCATTGAATACTCTGCAAATATATATACAAAAAGGAAAAAAAGAAGTAATTGGTTTATATTTTTTGACAAAAAAACAAATTTTCTTACATAGTAATAAATTTAGCTAAATAGTAAATGTTAGTGTATTTTAAACACTAATAAAGTAACATACAGAGCTATTTTATTAAGTTTAAACCTGCTCAGATGCTCAACTCCATATAGGTTTGAGCATTTATGATAAGACGTATTGATAAAAAAAGAAAGTACAACGAATAGAGAGTATTCGTGCTATAAATTTGGTAGTAGAGTAGATAGGTAGTAGTAATAACTACAAAAAGGTCAATAAAAAAAGTCTAACTTTTGGTTAGACTTTTGTAGTAGCGAAGACGGGGCTCGAACCCGTGACCTCAGGGTTATGAATCCTGTGCTCTAGCCAGCTGAGCTACCTCGCCGTATTGTTTTGCAAAGGTAGGGATACTTTTGTGAATAACAAAAAAATAGCAAAAAATTTTTTTTTTCATGTAAACTTTTAACTTGCAACACCAACCAATAAAACGTCAAACTATATGAAAACTAAGCCGAAAAAACATAAGTATATAGCTGAATACGAAATCAATGCGTCTGTCAAGATGCTGTTTCCGTACTTGTCTTCACCACAAGGACTTGCCCAGTGGTTTGCAGAAGATGTAAAAGTGGTACAAAAAGGTAGTGAGAAACTCTACGACATTATTTGGGACAAGACCAGTCATATTGCTAAAATTACGGCAATACGTACCAATGCCCATGTAAAATATGTGTTTTTAGAAACAGAGGAAGAAGAGGAGCATAATTGGTCGTATTTAGAATTTAAGCTGTCGCACAGTGATATGACTGACACAAGTTTTCTGAAAATCATTGACTATTCAGAAATGGACAGTGATAATGATTTGAGAGAATTGTGGGACGGATTGATAGAACAGTTACGTACCAATGTAGGTGCACATCATAGATAATCAAGACTTATTTACAAGGCAGTTTGTCTATTCCTAAAACTTTTAGATAAGTTTGTAGCCAAATTGTCGTTGTTTATCAATTCATGTCTTTCATTTTACTTTTATTCCTAAAAATTAGACTCTTACAAGGCTACCGTTTATTACAAGAATTGGGTTGGCTGCGAGTCTTATTATTTACTGTTTTTGTAGTACCTTTTGCTATACGTTATATAGTTAATCCACACTATACCTTATTTGCGTATGGTGTTTTATTGTCATCTATTCATTTTTTTAGGACAGATACGCATTTTTTACGCATACAGCATTTTCCTTATCGGGCTATTTTTCGGTTAGAATATGGAATTTTAGCAATTCCTATGCTTGTTTATTTAGCTTGGCAACAAAACTGGGTGCATATAGGCTTACTGTTGTTATTGGTGGCAGTCTTACCGTACTTGAGTCTAACAATTAGATTACAACCATTCCAACTAAAATGGTTGGGTAAGATTTTTCACCCGCAAGCCTTTGAATTACAGAGTGGAGTTCGCAAAAATTTACCTATATTATTGGTGGCGTGGTTGGCAACAGCATTTTCGGCACAGTTTATCTATGCCTTGCCTGTTTTTATTATCTTTTTAACCTTGCATACAGCATTTTACTACTTGGAAATGGAGGCAGCCCAAATACCTTCGGTAGTAGCAAAAAATCCTACGCAGTTGTTATGGAAAAAAATACAGTTTCAGTATTATTACTTTTGGCTCTTTTTAAGTCCTTTAATTATTTTGTTCTGCATTTTTCATACAAACTACTGGTTTATCATTGCTTATTTTGTGTTAAGCAGTTCTTTGGCTCAATTATTTCCTATTTTTTACAAATATGCTGTTTTTTCGCCTGCTCAACAGCTTATTTACAATGGGTGGATTTACGCTATTTTTTGTACTATTTTGTTGTTTATACTCCTAATTCCTTTCTTTATTCCTGTGGGCTTGTTTGCTTTGTGGCGGTATTTTCATAAAGCCAAACAACAAATGGCTGTGTATTTCTAATATAATTAAACCTATAAGGTTTGTAGCAACCTTATAGGTTTTGGTATTAAAATTCAAAAAATAATTTATCTTTTTTGTATTTGTTGTTATAGGCTTGCAGTGTATTTTTTAGCAAAGCCGTTACGGTCATTAGTCCTACGCCACCCGGTACAGGTGTAATGTAGCTGCATTTGGGGGCTACTTCATCAAACTTTACATCACCTTTGATACTAAAACCAGATTTTTTGGTACTATCCGTTACCCTCGTAATACCCACATCTATTACTACTGCTCCTTCTTTCACCATGTCTGCCGTTACAAATTCAGGTTTTCCCAAAGCTGCTATCAAAATATCGCCTTGTAAAGTTTCTTCTTGCAAATTTTTAGTACGGCTGTGCGTCATAGTTACGGTGCAGTTGCCTACAGGGTGGTTGCGTCCCATCAAAATTGTCATTGGAAAACCTACAATATTGCTACGACCAATCACAACGCAGTGTTTGCCTGAGGTTTCTATATTGTACCTTTCTAATAACAATAAAATGCCGTAAGGCGTAGCAGGTATAAAAGTAGGGAGGTTCAATACCATTTTGCCCACGTTAGTAGGGTGAAAACCATCTACATCTTTGCTGGGGCTTACTGCCAATAAGATATTGTCGGCGTTGATATGGCGAGGTAGGGGAAGTTGTACGATAAAACCGTCTATTTCGCTGTCGTGGTTCAGGTCATCTACCACTTTTAACAACTCTACTTCTGTAATACTTTCAGGAAAACGCAGGAGAGTAGAACGAAAACCTACCTTCTCACAAGTTTTTACTTTGCTGTTTACATAGGTTTCACTGGCTCCATCATTACCCACTAAAACAGCTACTAAATGTGGGGGACGTTTTCCTTGTACTTTCAATAATTGAACTTCTTGTGCTATTTCGTCTTGAATTTGTGCAGAAATTAATTTGCCGTCGATGAGTTGCATGACTAATAAGTTTTGGGGTTGCGTACAAATTTAATAGAAATTCTTGCACCATTACAAATATCTAAGACTGTAATAGCTTAATAGCTTCAACTTCTTGGAGTACCTTTAAGACAGCCGCCTTGGTAGCCTTACAATTAGGTTGTTTTTGTAGAGTTATTTCTTCTAAATGTATAGTTGCTGCCTCCAATAGCTCAAAACAGCAATTCAAGGCAATACCTTTGAGTTGATGAGCTACTATGTAAATAGCTTTCTTATCTTCTTCTTGAAAAAAGTACCGTAGTTTTTCGGTAGCCTCTGTTAGTGAGGTAAAACTAATTGCTAATAAATTGTTTACAAAATCTTCGTCGTAGCCTACTCTTTCTTGTAGCTTTTCCTTGTTAAAACGTACTTTACCATGAATTGCGAAGTTATCTTCATGTTGTTGGCTTGTCGCTGTTGATTGGGGCAGTAACCAATTTGTAATAATTGTTCCTATGCTTTTTTGGGTAATTGGTTTACTCAGATAGTCATTCATGCCTGCTGCAATACATTTTTCTTTTTCACCTTTGATAATCCCCGCTGTAAGAGCTATAATAGGCGTAGGGGGTAGTTGTTGTGTTTGTTCCCACTGTCTAATGTATTTTGTGGCATCATAGCCGTTGATTTCGGGCATTTGTACGTCCATCAATACCATAGTTGGGCGGTGTTGTTGGAACAATGTAAGTGCTTCTTTACCATTATAGGCTTCTATACATTCGGCATGGGGCAAAATACTTTTTATCATAGCTTTGGCTAACAATAAATTAACTACAATGTCATCTACAATTAAAATTTTAGGTTGAATTGTTGTCGTGATGTTTGTGTCAATTAAATACGTTGATTCAACTGTTTTAGCTGTATTCTTTTGTCTGTTATCTAACCCTTGTTCGGTTTCACTATGTAGAGCTAAGGTAATATCAAAATAAAAAGTGCTGCCTATACCCAACTGACTTTGGAGTTCCAAATGGCTGTTCATCAAGGCTAATAGTTGGTTAGAAATGGTGAGTCCTAAACCTGTTCCGCCAAATTTTCGGGTAATAGATGCGTCTTCTTGCGAAAATGCCTCAAATATTTTGCGTTGGTTTTTCTCGTCTATGCCTACACCCGTATCTTTTACGGCAAAACGCAGTGTAGCTGCCTCTTTATTGCTGTTTAATGGGACAACTTTTAGCTCTACTTCGCCTTTTTCTGTAAATTTAATAGCATTGCTCAATAAATTCAATAAAATCTGCCGAATCCGTACTGCATCTCCCCACACCCAGTTCGGTAGATTTTTAGACAAATTGAGTAGCATTTCAATACTTTTTTGTTGTGCTTGGTACTGCACAATATTGATAACTTGGTTAAGTAATTCTACTAAATCTATTTTATCAATAGATAACTCTAATTTGCCCGCCTCTATTTTTGAAAAGTCTAAAATATCGTTGATAATATCTAACAATGATGTAGCAGATTGCAACACAGTTTCCATGTATTGCTTTTGTGTCGTATCTAATTCGGTTTTCATTAATAAGTCCGTAAAACCAATGATACCATTGAGCGGAGTGCGTATTTCATGGCTCATATTTGCCAAAAATTCAGATTTAGCTCTATTGGCTTCTTCCGCCTGTCGTTTGGCTATTTGTAGTTCTTTGAGGGTGCGTTGTTGTTCTTTCGTTTGCTTATTGGCATTGATAAGCAAGCCAATCGTGGCAATAAGGGGGCTAAGCTCTTCTAATAATTCATTGTCATAGCCTTCGGGTCTGTTGGCGACGCCTGCCATACCTATCAGTTGGTTATTGAGCAAAATAGGAATACCCAAAAAGGCATTCATAGCTGGGTGTCCTTCGGGTAGTCCACCTCTGCGAGAGTCTGTAGCAGGGTGATTGGCTATGACAGGCTGTTTGCTGGTCATTACGACTCCAAACAATGTTTTGAGATTATGAAACTCTATGCCTTCTTTGATGTTACTTTCGTAAAAATGTTTTGAGTGTTCATTCCAAGAAATATCTGTAATTGCATAGGTTTTTAGATAGGGTTCTTGTTGAGCATTATACAATACTTCGCCTAAAAAACCGTACTCTGAGTTAGTGAGTTGTAAAAGTTGTTGTAATAATAAGTTAAAAGCCTCATTAGCACTTGATTTCTCTATGAAAGTGCGTTGTACCTTATTAATACTGTCTAACAATTGGGTTTGTTCTTGTAAAGCTAACTCTAACTTCTTTTGTTGGTCTATGTCCTGAAATATGCCATAAATCCGTTTGCAATATCCAGCTTTAAATTCTGCTTGTCCAATTTTACGCACCCATATTGCTTTGCCTGTGGCTGTAACTATCTGCAAATCTATGTTATAGGGTGTGCCTTTTTCAATTAAATCTTTCACCAAGTCCTGAATAGTATCTCTAAAAAAACCTTCTTTGTAAAAGAGAATAGCTGTGTCTATATCAGGTTGATAGCTAAGTGGTACACCATAAATCTCTTTTGTTACATCAGACCAATACAACTCTTGTGTTTGCAAATCAAATTCCCAACCGCCTACTCTGGCTATTTTGCTGGTTTGTGCTAATAATTCTTGGGTTTTTTGTAACTCTAATTCCGCATTTTTTCGCTGTGTAATGTCTTTGACAATGATTGTATAATACACACCTTCATTGGCATAGCTGTCTATTCGGTGAATAGTTGCTTCAAACCAAGCCGTATAATTATTGGCTAAATTTCCTGTATATTCTACTGTTTGGGGTACTTCCGTAAATTGCAGTAACTCAAATAAAGTGATAAATTTATCTGCAAACTCTTGAGGTAGTACGTCTTGCATACGTTTTCCCAAAAATTCTTCTTTGGGTATGAACAATAAGTTTTCATTACGTACCCATACTTGTTGATATACGTAGTCTTTGTCAAGTAGGAAGATAATATCTTCTAAACTTGTCATTAAGGTCTGTAGCTCTATATTGCTTAATAGTAGTTTTTCTTCTAGTTCCTTTTGTTTAGTAATATCTCGTGCTACACCATGTATCAACTTGCCGTCTGTATGTCCCTGCCATTCTAAATATTTGTATGTACCATCTTTAGCTCTATACCGACTGATATTGTTACTAAGGCTGCCTTCTCGCATCAAATCTTCAAATACTAATTGTTCTGTTGTGGGGTAGTCTTCTGGGTGAACAAACTCTTTGATATTGTGGTAAAGTAATTCATCTAATGTATAGCCTAATACTTTTGTCCAACTTTTATTTAGTTTCAAAAAGTTACCTTTAAGGTCGACAATACAAAATAAATCTATATTTAGATGAAAGAAATTTTCATATTCAGTGGTAATTTCTACTAAATGTTTCTCATTATATACCTCTCTTTCTATATCAAAACCAATGGCTTGTATGCCTAATAACTCGCCAGTTGTAGCAGTGATAGCAGCAAACTCCCATTGTGAATGTACAATATCACCATTGGCGAGAGGTTTTCTTAATTTGGCTTTAATTGATTGATTGGGTTTTTGTACGATTTGTTGCACTATCGCAATACATTGTTCTTGGTCTTCATTAAGAATACTTTCTAAAGCACTTTTTCCAATAACTTCATCCTCTTTTATACCAAAAAAATCACAGAAATACTGATTGACATACGTATAATAACCCTTTGTATCTGTTTGAACAACAAAAAATGATTGAGAGTTAAGTAAGGTGTCAATAGCAAAAACAGGAGGCATAGGATTAAAATAATATTTTTACAGTAAGTAAATCTACATAAATTTCAATAAATATAAAACAAAATTATTAAAATCCAACTCTTTCAAGTAATTTAATTTCTGCTAAATTAGAAAAAAATCCCTACTTTTGCGACTTCAAAAGACCGCAACGTATTTCAATCATGGCAAAGTACATCTTCGTTACAGGTGGTGTAACATCTTCATTAGGCAAGGGTATTATCTCTGCTTCCTTAGGCAAATTGCTACAGGCAAGAGGCTTTTCGGTAACTATCCAAAAATTTGACCCCTACATCAACATTGACCCCGGAACTCTGAATCCGTATGAACATGGCGAATGTTATGTAACTGATGACGGTGCAGAAACGGACTTGGACTTAGGGCATTACGAAAGATTCTTGAATACACCCACTTCGCAAGCCAATAACGTAACTACGGGACGTATTTACTACAACGTCATTACTAAAGAACGGAAGGGCGACTACTTGGGCAAAACCGTACAAGTTATTCCTCATATTACAGACGAAATCAAACGCAATTTTAAGGCGTTGGGTGAATCGGGTAAATATGACATTGTAATTACAGAAATTGGCGGTTGTGTAGGGGATATTGAGGCGTTGCCATTTATAGAGGCGGTGCGACAAATGAAATGGGACTTGGGAGCTAATGACATGATTGTCATACACTTAACTCTATTGCCTTACCTCAAAGCTGCGGGAGAATTGAAAACAAAACCTACACAACACAGTGTAAAAATGTTGTTAGAGGCAGGGATTCAGCCTAATATTTTGGTGTGCCGTAGTGAAATGCCCCTTGCACCAGATATGCGTAAAAAACTTTCTTTGTTTTGCAACGTACCACAAAACTCTGTGATAGAGGCAATGGACGCACCGTCTATTTATGATGTGCCGTTGTTGATGCGAAAAGAGAAATTAGATGCTATTGTCTTAGAAAAATTGGGCTTGCCCACAGAAAATAAACCAAATTTAGAGGATTGGAAGGTGTTTTTGGGCAAACTCAAAAACCCAACTACTGAAATAAATGTTGCCTTAGTGGGCAAATATGTGGAGTTACCAGATGCGTACAAGTCTATTAATGAGGCATTTACACACGCAGGAGCTGTGAACGAATGTAAGGTAAATTTGAATTGGATAAAAGCTGAAAAAATAGCCGAAGAAGGAGCAGAAGAACAACTGAAAGAATATGATGCTATTTTGGTTGCCCCCGGTTTTGGCGAAAGAGGTTTGGAAGGTAAAATAAAGGCGGTGCGAATAGCCAGAGAAAATAACATTCCATTTTTCGGAATTTGTTTGGGTATGCAGTGTGCCGTTATAGATTTTGCTCGCCATGTTTTGGGCTTGGCAGATGCTACGACTACCGAAGCCAATCCGAACACACCAAACCCTGTGATAGCCATGATGGAAAGCCAGAAAAACATAGAAAACAAGGGTGGAACTATGCGTTTGGGTGCTTACAACTGTGAACTCAAAAAAGATTCATTGGCGTACAATGCCTACGGTCAAAAGCTAATAGCCGAAAGACACCGCCACCGTTACGAGTTTAATAACGAATATTTGGATTCATTTAAGAAGGCGGGCATGATTCCTACAGGCATTAACCCAGATACAGGTTTGGTAGAGATTGTGGAAATTAAGAATCATCGTTACTTTGTGGGGGTACAGTTTCACCCAGAACTTAAGAGTACAGTATTGAATCCGCACCCTTTGTTTGTACGTTTTGTGAAAGAAGCCATTTTGTATAAGGCAGAAAACGAAAAGTAGGCAACTAAGTTACATAGTACCAACTGAAGAACGGACATTAGTCCGTTTTGGAATGTTTTGCACAAAAAGAATAGGTTTTTGTGCAAAAATACTTGCTTTGGTATTAAACAACGGACTTTAGTCCAATACTATTAAACTAAGAAATTGTTTTTTATAGTGCCATAGGCGCGAAATAGTTATAGTAACGCCATTTTATCCTCTTTGAAAGTGTCGTAGCAGTTCCACTGTAGGCAAAACATATCGTGCCTACGACACTTAGAGGAAGTCGTACTATTTTTTACTATAGCTATATCATACCTAACAGCACTTTTTTAAAACAACTAATTGATAATCAAATAATTAGTTATATTCTTGTTTTACTTTCTTACTTTAATAACATTGGACTAAAGTCCGTTCTACAGGTTTTGTTGTAAAAATTATTTTTACTAATTTTTCACTATTATTTTTAAATCATCAATAACTACGCTAAAATAAACTATAGCTATGATAGGGAAAAGATAGGCAATTATTTTTGGCAATTCCTAACAACTTTTATCAAGACTTTTTTGAAGATGCTTTTTTAGAGAAGTCATCACTCTTTATCACCTAAAATTGCTTATCTTTGATGAAAATAACACGAGAAAATTGGTATGGAAACCCTAACAAACTACAAAGAAATCGTAAAGAATGCCCTTGCTGAAATTGCAGCTAAAATTCCTTCTGACGAAAATGTAGAGGTAGAAACCATTTTTGATGATACAAGAGGGCATTATTTGTTATTTACAGTGGGTTGGTATAACAATACAAGAGAATATGCAGCATTATTACACATAGACGTTAAAGCCAATGGAAAAGTCTATATTCAGCATGATGGTACAGACCTTGAATTTGCTTTGCGTTTAACCGAAAAAGGAATTTTTGGCATCTCATATTGTTATTGCTTACCGTTCTCCTTTACAACGAAAATTTTTATCCCAATTTGCAGCATTATAGTCTTTCATAAATGTAAAAAAATTCCCTTCCCTTTTCATCTCTCACAACTTGCGAAATGAAAAGAGAAGGGAAAAAATGATTGCTACTTACAACAAACTCACATTTCCAAACCATCTTCCTCTAACTCTAATTTCCTTTTTTCTTCTTGTTCTGCGTGCCATTTTTCCCACTTCTTGCGACCCAACCAATAGTATAAAGGCGGAATGACAAAGGGTGTGAGTAACAATGTAGTCGTAAGTCCGCCAATAATTACCGTTGCCAAAGGACGTTGCACATCAGAACCAATACCTGCTGACCTTGCGGCGGGCAACAAGCCAATAATGGCTACAAACAACATCATCAAAATAGGGCGAAATTCGTGCAAAGACGCATGGATAATCAGTTCTTTAAAGTTTGTTTCGTGGGCTTGCAACTTAGCTCGGTTGTAGGCAGATACCAACAATACGCCTGCCATTACAGACACGCCAAACAGCGAAACAAAGCCTACACCTGCCGATACGTTGAAATTATACCCCCTAAACAACAAAGCTGCCACACCACCCAACACCGCAAAAGGCACACACAACAGCGTAACCAAAGTATCTTGTAGATTGCGGTACAATACAAACAATAGCACTGCCACCAAAACAAAGGTAATCGGAATAACCAAGCCTAACCGTTTGCCTGCTCTTTCTAAGTTCTCGAACTGTCCGCCATAAATGAGGTGATAGCCTTTGGGTAGTTGAATAGATTTGCCTATTTTTTCTTGACATTCTTTCACAAAACTGCCTTGGTCTCTGCCTCTTACATTGCTACGCACCGCAATCAACCTTTTTCCGTCCAGACGAGTAATATTCGTTTGCCCATCTATCAACGTAATTGTAGCTAATTGCGACATCGGGATACGTGCATCTGTGGGCGTAGGTACTAACATATTTTGGATAGCATCTATATTATCTCTGTATTTGGGCAAGAAACGGACTTTGATGTCGTGTTTTTTTGCACCATCATACACCGTACCAATTACTTTGCCCCCTATCGCCGCCTCAATCATGAGTTGTATATCACTGACATTGATGCCGTAACGTGCAGCATTTTCTCTGTTAATTTCTATACTCAACTGCGTTTGTATGCCTTCTTGTTCTATACTCACTTCACTTGCCCCTCTTACGCCTTTTACTATCATTACGATACTATCCGCCATTTTCCGCATTTTGATAAGGTCATCGCCTACTATAGAAATTGCCAAATCTGCTGCACTCCCCGTAACTACTTCGTTTACTTGGTCTATAATAGGTTGCCCAAAAGAAAAATATGCTCCCGGTATAGCAGTTTCCAATTCTCTTTTAAGGGTACGAATTAGCTCTTGTTTAGTGGTATCTTTTACCCACAAACCATAATCTTTCAATTCTATCAATACTTCTGTGCGGTTGCTTGCAAAAGGGTCTGTACCGTCATCATTGCGTCCTGTTTGGGTAATTACATTCTTGATTTGGACATGACGAGCTACGATTTGGCGTATCTGTGGGGCATATTTCGCATTTTCTTGGATAGACACCCCCGAAGGCAAGAAACAACGAGCAAAAATAGACCCCTCGTCCAATTCGGGCAAAAATTCTGTACCAATACGCGGAATTAGCACACTGAAAATGGCAATTACCACAGCCATACTTAAACCAACAGCCCATTGCGGAAATTTGAGTAAAAAGTATAAATTTTTTTGATAAGCTATTTCTGTCCAATGCAATAAATAGTTTTTAACTTCTTTTCTTTCTTTTTTGTAATGGTTTTGGTAGGCATAACTTACGAGAACAGGGATAGTAGTCAAGGCACAAATCAACGCACCAATAACAGCAAAAGACAATGTATATGCCATAGGCGAAAACAATTTGCCCTCTACTCTTTGTAGGGTAAATAGGGGCAAATACGCCAAGACAATAATCATAACTGTAAAGAAAATTTCATTACCAATTTCTTTAGCTGCTTGCTCACTGATTTTCACTACACCTGCCTCTTTCTCTACGCCACTTGCCTCTTTGATACGCCGAACAATGGCTGCTGCCATGACACAAGCTCCATCTACGATAATACCGAAGTCAATAGCTCCCAAAGACAATAAATTGGCAGGAATGCCCGAAAATTTCATGAGCAAAAACGCAAATAGCAAAGAAACAGGAATAGTTACGGCTACAATGATGGCAGTGCGTACACTCACCAAAAAAAACATGAGTACGGCAATCACAATGATTAAACCTTCTGTAAGAGTATGCGAAACCGTAACTAAGGTGTAATCTACCAAATTGGCTCGGTTGTAAAGTACCCGAATCGTAACACCTGCGGGCAATTCATTTTCTTCTAATTCTGTAATTTTTTCTTTTACTCTGTGCAAAACTTCCGATACATTTTCGCCTCTCCGCAACAAAACAATGCCTTCTGTCCCTGAATTTACGTCTAATTTTTCATCGGGTACGGCATAGCCCAAGACACCCGAAGGCGGCGGCGGTGCTATTTCGACTTCTGCCACGTCTTTCAAATAAATAGGCACGCCGTTTACTGCCTTAATCACGATAGTTTCTATGTCCATCGCACTTTTAATAGCCCCAATACCTCTTACGGCAAAGCCTTGTCCGCCACGTTGGATAATATTTCCGCCTGTATTGTGGTTATTTTCTTCTACAGACTCTATCAATTCTTTCATGTCTATATCATATCTTTTCAACAGTTCGGGGCTTGTTAAGATATGAAACTCTTTGATAGGACCTCCAAAGGGGCTAATGTCTGCCACTCCTTGCACTTGCAACAAATTAGGTTTGATAACCCAGTCGTGCAAAGTCCGAATGTCCATCGGGGTATAGTTAATCGGGGCTTCTACGACATAACGAAACACCTCGCCCACAGGCGTAGTCAAAGGTCCTAATTCGGGGGCAACTTCTTCGGGCAGTTCGGCACTTGCCAGCTTTTCATTGACCACTTGCCGAGCATAAAAGTCATCTACTCCTTCGGCAAAAGTAAGTTGGATAGTAGAAAGCCCAAAAATAGTTCTTGACCTTTTGGAAATGACAAAGGGTACAGAGTTCAAGGCTCTTTCTATAGGTATAGTTACTTGTTGCTCCACTTCTTCGGCTGCCCTCCCGTCATACTTTGTAATGATTAGCACGTTAGTATCCGAAATGTCGGGGTATGCCTCTATTTGTAGTTGGGTATAAGCAGAGTAACCCGCCAAGCATAACACAATGGTAGCTACCAAAACTACCCAACGGTAGGTCATGGAAAAGGTAATTAGTTTTGCAATCATTTTTTTAAAATTACGAATTAGAAATTACGAATTTCATTTTTCGAGATTCATAATTAAGTTAAGTTTTCTTTTACCCCTTATGGACTTACGATTAAAAAGTTTGATAGGGCAAACTAATCTCATTTGTGGCAATTTACCTTGCTAATGGTATTGGATATAATTCCTGATATTTTTTCATAGATTGAAAATCAGGAATAAAAGCAAGAGAAAGAGCAATGTGATAAGTTAGCCATTGCAGATATAGATTGGTGGTAGTAGTCAAGTATTCAAAAGAATTTTGATAGTTAGCCAACAAATAATACATTATACCTATCTCTACGTCAAGATGAGTTAGATGATTATGATGACGAAACGCAAAATTATCTAAGTCAATCGTAAGAGATGTTGTATCTTTTCTTTTAGGATAATGTTGTTGGTAAAAACCTTGCTCTAAAACCAATAACTCCGCATCTCCTTCACGCAATAAGTCATGTTGTAAAAAAAATGCGTGTTCTATTTCCCAATCCCAACTATAACGGTGATTTATTTGAGGGTAATCACTAACTACCCATTTCCCCAAGTCAATTATTTGATTATCAATAGTATGTAATAGTTTTAAGGCTATTTCATAATACTGTACGATTGTAGTATCTTTTTGCTTTTCAAGTAAAAATAAACGCAACTGTTGCCTTGCTACCCATATATCTTCATTGGCAAAGGTATAACTACCATACTCAAAGCAAAAATGCTCATCTGTATAATAATCAATCCGATGAATCAATAAATTAAGTTGATAAACAAACATTATAGGTTTTACTTATTATAGATTTACAATCTAAAATTGAATTGATATAGCAAAGTTTTAATAGCCAAAACTCAAGCCTTTCAACAACATAGTTCCTTTTACTACTACCGTATCTCCCTCACTAAGTCCTTCTTTGATTAATACATTGTCGCCCAACTGTTTGCCCGTTAAAACTTCAGAACGGAAGTAGGAATTAGCTTTTTTCTTGAATATATAGGTCTTACCTTCGGCTGTAACTAAGGCACTTTGGGGTACAGACAAAATATTGTTTTCTGCCACATCAAAACTAACTTTGGCAAACATACCGGGTTTAAAACGGTTATCGGGGTTTTTTAGTGTAATTCGCACCGTAAAAGTTCGGGTTTCGGTGTTTACCACTTCGCCAATCGCCGATACATTGCCCTTAAAAATCTCACCAGAATAAGAAATGAACTCAATTTTACAGTCTTTGCCTGTCGTAATATTGTTCAAATCACCCTCTGATACGTTAGCAAAAAGCCAAACAATGCCTGTGGGAGCATTACGAAGTTCCTGCGGTTTGAACCCAAAAGTTCGCAACCTTGCCTCTTTTTCCGCCAGCTCAGTAGCTGCCTCAATCATACCTGTTTTAGCTTCCAAAACGTCTTTGCCTGTAGCTGCACCATTTTTGTACATATCCAAGTTCCGTTCATAAAAATCTGTATCTCTGGCAAGGTGTGCCATACTTTGTAACATAGTCGTATAGAGTTCTGTTACTTCGGGGTTCTCGAATAATATAATATTTTGAGCTTGTTGGTTTTCTGGTTTAAAAACACTTGCTACGACTTTGGCAGGTGCTTCAATATTCCCCAAAGTTGAATTTCTGCTACAAGACATTACCGAAAAAGCATTAGTAGCTTGTTGAAAACGAATTTCATTGCCATTGTCCAATATCAAAGGCTTTTCGTTTTGTGGAGTTTGTGTAGGTAGCTTGGCAGTTACTTGTTCGGTGCAAGCCGTTTGAAGCAAGCCCAAAATTACAATATATGTAAAAGGTAAAATTATATTTTTTAGCATGATTTTTTTTATCAATTTCAATAAAATATTGTGGATTAGCAATTATTGTATGTGCTATTTTATTCTTCTACCAACTTTTCTAACTGTCCCGAAACGAACAGCAATTCTATATAGCTTTGTTTCAAGGCATATAGAGCATCGTTGTAATCTTGTTGGGCGGTGTAGTAAGTGCGTTGTGCGTCTAAAAAATCTATAATCGTGGTGTTGCCTCTTAAATACGCATACCTTACAGTGTTCAGTACCAACTGCGACTCCTCTACAATTTTCTGGAACTGTGCCAAACGTGCCTTGCGGTTTTGGTAAAGAGCATACGCCCTATTGATTTCATTGCGTACTCGTAGGTCTAATACTTCAATAGCTTTGGTAGATTGGTCTATGGCTATTTTGGCTCTTTGAATTTCTCCTTGATTACGGTCAAAAATTGGTAATGGAAATGTCGCATATACGCCACCGTAAATCACACCGTTTTGCGGATTCCAAATAAATCCTAATTCTGGGCGAGGGTACTTCAATGAATTTTGCAATTTTAAATTACTTTCTGCTACTCTTAGTTGTGCTTTTGCTACTTGCTTATCGGCTCTTTCTTCGGACTTTGCCAAGAGAGAATCTTTGGCTTGTAGTACGTCCATATCCATAAAAGCCCCTTCTACAATCTGTAAACTGTCCGTTGCTCCTATCAAATACTGTAGCACTTTGAGGTTGTTGTTATAAACTCCATTAATTTCAATTAGTTGAGCATCAAATTGTTGTGATAAAATCCTAGTTCTTACCAACTCCGTTTTCGTAATTACTTCGTTTTTAAGACGGTTTTCATTAATTTTTACTAAGGTATCAATATTGGCTTGCGACTCGTTAATCAACTTCACTCGTTTCTGTAAAATCCAAGTATCTAACCATTGACTTGCCACTAAATAATACAAATTTCTTTTTTCATTTTCAAATAGAATTTCGGCTACGTCATAGTTTTTCTTTGCAAAATCTATTTTGTTTTGCCTTTGTTTTTTCACATGAAATTCTTTGGTAATTTGTGTCCAACCTTGTCGGTTGCGTTGGCTATAAAACTGTGTGCCTTCTGCAAAGGCATAAGTATCTAACAATTGAATTAACTGAAAATTAATGACAGGATTAATTTTAAGACCTGCTGTAATTGTATCTGCGGCTACTAATTGTATGTTATATTTGCTGATTTGAAGGTCTGGATTGGAAGTTTTAGCTCTTTTCAGTGCGTCTATAATGGTAAGTGGGGTTTGTGCATGGCTCATGAAAGCTGCACAACAAGCAAACACAACAAAAAATTTAGCGAAATACATGATTACATGGTTTTACAAAGATTAATACTATAAATGTGTGTAAAAAGGCAATGCTGGTGCTACAAATATAGGTGTATTTATTGTACCTAATAGTAAAATAATGTTAAAGAAAGTTTAAAATCTTGAAAAGCTAATGCTTTACATCTTTATTTTTTTAAAAATTTCTCTGTTCTATTGTCAAAAACTACATAATAACTACCCGGTTTTAGTTTTTTACAATCTACAATGACCCCATTGCCTCGTAATAAAACATTGTAATAAGGGTCTAAAATTTCGTATTTTACAGATTTGGAAAAAGTGAGTGTTTCTGCCACAGTCTTAGGGTAAAAAGTTACTTTTTCGGCATCAGACTCAAAAATTACTTCAGGTGAATAACTGGTTTTTCCACTAATTTCTAAGTATTTAATGCGGTATTTATTGACTCCTGAGTTGTGTGTAACAGGCAAATCATACACGTTATTTCCTTGCACACCTTTGCAATTAAATACTTTCTCCACCATCCAAGCATTATTTTTAAACGCCTCAAAGAAGAATTGTGCAAATTTTCGTTCTCCTTTTGTTACCCAAATAATTTTTTGTTCGGTAGCTTCTATATTTACAAATTGGAAATCTTCTTTGACACGAATGGCGTGCATATTCATAATTTTTGGCGAACAGTCATCTCTATGAATAAACTTAATAATGACTGCGTCGCCTTGTTTGAGGTGTGAAAGGTCTATGTCAAAAGCTGTTGTTTTAGGGTGTTCTATTTTTTTATCATTTAAGTAAACCTCTGAAATACAATAGTTATTATTACCGTCATGTGGGTTTTGGACAAAGACATTTTGTCCTTGATACACTCCTTTAACGAGCATTTCAGCAGCTTGTAACGGTATAGTAAAGCCTAAAAACAAAAGCCCCAAAAGATATAATTTATGACCAAACATAAAAATATAGGCTGAAAGATAAGGTGTGAGATAGTGTATAGCTAAACAAAAATATCGTTTTTATCAAAAAAAAGCAAAATATTACATACTTTTTTATGCTTTGTATAGTTGAATAGATAGAAAGAAATTAGTATTACGAATAAATAGAAGAAACAAGCCCTTAGTTTTTTTTTGTAAATCATTGAAAATCAAAATTATATACTTTTCGCTACTTCATAGTTAATTAGCTATTTATTTTTTTGTAATACCATTGTTTATCTTAGTGTAAAAAATACAACAAATAAGTCAATAAAAATAGCTAAATTTCTTGAATAGCTTACATCTTGGGGCTAAAAATTTATTTGATTGAATTAGTGAAAATTTTAAAATAAGATTTAACCATTTTGTTAATAAATCGTAAAAGAGTCTTACACTAACTTTTACAACCATTATGGACGATATTCCGAAACATTCGTTTCTCCGAAAAGTAAAACAAATTTTTCAAAATAGCACCTACCAATCTCTGCTTACTTCTTCGTTATGTGTGGCTGCCCTTAGCACTTTCTCGTCTTGTAGCGAAGAAGAGTATTATTCCAAAAGTGTGCAGATGGTCGTAAAAGAAGTAGCTCCTGCCCAATTTCAGATTATAGAAGAAAAACTAGTGGAGGCAGAAGGAAAAACTCTAACGACTATTCACTATTTAGATGGTAGTACAGAGTATCTCCCCTTCGACTCTTTGTGGCAACGCATAGATACCAATAAGCCTGTTTTTTTGCACTATAATACTTTCGTTACAGATACGAATTTAGAAGAAGTAGTTGTTTATAGTGCTATTGGCGATATGCTATCCGTAGATAGAAGAAGACAATTATACGGCTGGTATCAGGAGCATAATAATACTAATGAGAGGAATACTCGTAGAATCATACGTTATTATATTAATGAACACATAGCTTCACAATCTGACTATGTACGTAGCCAAATTTCTCATTCTATACACACAAGTTCTTTTGGGTCTTCAAGAGGCTTTTTTAGTGGTGGCTCACATGGTCATGCTCGTGGTTAAACAAACCTTCCATAAATTTAGTTGAAACAAAGCTACTTAGTATCACAAAATTCTAAGTAGCTTTGCTTAAAAACTTTGTATGTCTGTCGTTATCATAGATAACTTTGATTCTTTTACCTACAATCTGGTAGATTATGTAAAGCAATTATACCCTATTTGTCATGTCCTTCGCAATGATACAAGTATCGAGGCTATTACTGCCTTAAATCCTCGTGCATTATTGCTGTCCCCTGGTCATGGTAAACCACAAGGAGCAGGCAACTTATTAGCCATTATAGATTATTTTCATCAACGCCTACCCTTATTAGGTGTTTGTTTGGGGCATCAAGCCATTGGCGAATATTTTGGGGCAAAAGTTCAATATGCCCTACGCCCTATGCATGGTAAAATTTCTATGATTACGTGCCAACCTAACACACCTTTGTTTCAAGCAATACCTGCTAATTTTAATGTAGTGCGGTATCATTCTTTAGTCATAGACCAAAGTAGCCCTTTTTTAGTCGTTACAGCCACTACCCAAGAAGGCGAAATTATGGGTATTCAACACAAATCTCTACCTATTTATGGTATTCAGTTTCACCCCGAAGCCGTATTGACAGAGTTTGGTTTGACTATTATCGCCAATTGGTTAAAGGTTGCTAACCTTTACTGATAGCTTTCATTTGCCCAGTTTATCTAATCCAGCCATTAAGTATTCATATTTTGCCAAAATCTTACAAACCATTCGTATTCCTGCCATATAAGTGCGTAAAACTTACCTTTCATAATCTTCGTTTATTGTAATACTACTTACATCTATTTCAAAATGAGCTATTGATGTGTCAGTATTTTAAATTGTATTTTTTTTTATATAAAAATAGTTTTAGTTATATGAAGTAATTTTTAGGTCTTTTAAAGAATATTTTTTAATTAAAAATCTGGTTAACAAATAGTTGTATTTTTATTGCTAAATAAACAAGGTTTAAAAAATTGTAAAAAAAGCATAAAAAAAATTTTAATAAAAAAAAATATTAAAAACTTGCATCATAACATATAGTTATGTATCTTTGTATCGTTATCAACATATCACCTTATTTAATCATTTAACCTACATGAAAACTTTAAAATTGTTCTCAAATCTTGCACTTTGTGCTACTTTGGTTGGTGCTTTCACAGCTTGTCAGCAAGAAGTAGTAAAACCTCAAAACGAAACAGTTGTAGCTGGTGGCAGATTTGAAACAACAGATGCGGAGTTCGTGCCAAACGAAATGCTTGTTAAATTCAAGAAAGGCGTAAGTACAGAAAGAAAAGCACAAATCTTGGCACAAGTGAGTGGAAAAGTAAAAGAAAACATTGTAACAAACTCTATGAAAAGTAGAGGTGATGAAGAAGGCGTAACTTTGGTTACAATGTCTATGGGTGCATTTGAGGCTCTTTCAAGAGTAAAAGGTATTGAAGGCGTAGAGTTTGCAGAACCAAACTATATTTACAAACATAACGCAACGTCTAATGATACTTACTACACAAATGGTTCTTTGTGGGGTATGTACGGAGCAACAACTTCACCAGCTAACCAATTTGGTTGTGGTGCAGCAAGAGCTTGGGCAAATGGCAAGACAGGTTCAAGCACTGTTTACATTGGTGTAATTGACGAAGGTTTTATGAATACGCACCCAGACTTAGCAGCTAACGTAGGTGTGAATCCGGGTGAAATAGCAGGTAACGGCAGAGATGACGACGGTAACGGTTATATAGATGACGTTTACGGTTATGACTTTGCAAACAATGACAACACTATTTTTGATGGCGAAGGAGATGACCACGGTACGCATTGTGCGGGTACAATCGGTGGTGTAGGTGGTAACGGTACAGGCGTAGCAGGTGTAGTTTGGAATGTTAAAATGCTAAGTGGTAAGTTCTTAGGTGGTACAGGTGGTACAACTGCCAATGCTATCAGAGCTATTGACTACTTCACAGACCTTAAAACAAGACATGGCTTAAATATAGTAGCAACAAACAACTCTTGGGGTGGCGGTGGCTTCTCTCAAGCATTGCAAGATGCTATTGAAAGAGCTAACCAAGCTGGTATTTTGTTTGTAGCAGCAGCAGGTAATAATGGTACAAACAATGATGCAACTCCAAGTTACCCAGCAAGCTATCCTAACAGCAATATCATTGCAGTAGCTTCTATCACAAATACAGGTGCATTATCAAGTTTCTCTCAATTTGGTGCAACGTCTGTTGATATTGGTGCACCGGGTTCAGGTATTTGGTCTACAGTTCCTGTTCGTTCAAAAGGTAAAGTAGTTGCTAGTTATGCAAGTTACAATGGTACTTCAATGGCAACACCTCACGTAAGTGGTGCAGTAGCTTTGTATGCCTCTGTAAATCCGGGAGCAACAGCAGCACAAATTAGAGCAGCTATTTTGGGCAGTGCTACACCAACTTCTTCATTAACAGGCAGATGTGTAACAGGTGGTCGTTTGAATGTAAGTAATTTCTAATCTGAACATATAAGTTAAAATAATAAAAACAGGTCAATTTTTAAAATTGACCTGTTTTTTGTTTGAATACTCACTTATAGGTAACAATTTCGACGCATTATCGTTGTGTATAATAGGTACTACCCAGATAATTTAGCTGCTTAGTAACCCATAGTATGACAACTTCTTCTGAGCAATTAGCTCGTATTCCAGACACCCAACTTCCTCGTATCGTCATTGTTGGCGGCGGTTTCGGTGGAATTTATTTAGCTCAAACCCTTCGGGGGAGCAATGCACAAGTAGTTTTGATAGACAAAAATAACTACTACACTTTCCAACCTCTTTTGTACCAAGTAGCCACTTCAGGCTTAGAATCAAGTTCTATTGTTGCCCCGTTTCGCAAATTTTTGGGCAAACAAAAGAACTTTTATTTTCGATTAGCCGAAGTGCTACAGGTACTCCCCGACCAAAAGCTCGTAGAAACTTCTATTGGTGTAATTCAATATGACTATTTGGTCATAGCTACAGGGGCAAGCACCAACTATTATGGCATGGCAGACATAGAAAAGCACGCCATTCCCCTCAAAAACCTCAATGATGCCATTCAACTGCGTAACCATATCTTAGAAAAATTTGAAACAGCTTTACAAGCAGGCAACAAAGAAGAACTAAATAGTTTAATGGACTTTGTGGTCGTAGGTGGAGGTCCCACTGGCGTAGAAGTGGCGGGGGCTTTGAGTGAACTCCGCAGCCATGTGTTCCCACAAGACTACAAAGAATTAGACTTGTTTCACATGGATATTCACTTGATAGAGGCATCACCTCGTTTGCTCAATGGTATGTCTGATGAGGCAGGCAAAAATGCCCTTGAGTATTTACAAAAAATGGGCGTAGAAGTCAAACTAAGCACAGGCGTAAAAAGCTATGACGGCAATGTCGTTACCTTGTCCACAGGGGAACAAATCCAAACCAAAACTTTAGTATGGGGAGCAGGTGTAAAAGCCAATCCATTGAAAGGGATTAACCCCAATGCCATTCTAAAAAATAACCGCCTGAAAGTCAATGCGTTTAACCAAGTGGAAGGTTACGAAAATATTTTTGCTGTAGGTGATGTGGCTTGTGTCATTGGAGAAACAACGCCTAACGGACACCCGATGGTTGCTCAACCTGCCATTCAACAAGGGCAAAATTTGGGCGAAAACCTTAAAAGACTTTTGAAAGGCAATAAAAATTTGAAACCTTTTAAATATTTTGACAAAGGTAGCATGGCAACCATAGGACGAAACAAAGCCGTAGCAGACATTGGCAATCTGAAAATTGGTGGTTTTGCTGCATGGGTAATATGGTTGTTTATCCACGTTTTATTTTTGGTAGGATTCAAAAACAAGCTGTTTGTGTTGATAAACTGGATAAATAGTTATTTCTCTTATGATAAAAGTAACCGTTTGATTATCAAGAGATAAGCTAAAAATAAATGATAAAATTAAAGGCTACTTAATTTAAATAGCTCAAAAGATGCAATCTTTCAGTGGGAGATTGCATCTTTGCGTTTCATAAAACCTATCTCTTAACAAATATTACTTTTATGCAAATTTTTCGTACTCAAACAGCTATTAAAGAGTATCTCCGCCCTTTACTTTCTACCCAAAAAATTGGTTTTGTGCCTACGATGGGAGCTTTACACGAAGGGCATTTAGCTTTAGTAAGTGAAGCTAAACGGCACAATGATTTGGTAGTGGCAAGTATTTTTGTGAACCCTACGCAGTTTAATAACGCCAATGACCTTGCTAAATATCCTCGCACAGAAGACGCAGATGTGGCGATGTTGGAAAGTGTGGGTTGTGATATATTGTTTACCCCCTACCCCGAAGATATGTACCCTCAACCTGTGCGAACAATGCTAAATTTTGGGGAAGTGGAAACGGTCATGGAAGGTGCTTTTCGGCAAGGGCATTTTAACGGTGTGGGTATGGTCGTAGCCAAATTATTTCATATTGTAAAGCCGAATAAGGCATATTTTGGGCAAAAAGATTTGCAACAGTGTTTAGTCATTAAACAATTAATTCAGGATTATTCCTTTGATATAGAGTTAGTTATCATGCCAACAATACGGGAGGCAGACGGTTTGGCTATGTCTTCACGCAACCGCAGATTGAGTGCTACCCAACGCCAAACTGCCCCGAAAATCTATGCAGCTTTGCAACAAACCGCCCAACTGTTGCAAAATGGGGCTTCGCTACAAACCGCCCAAGCCTTTTATACCCAGCAGATTCAGGCAGAACCCACTTTCCGTTTTGAATATTTTGAAATAGCCAATCTCGACACCTTAGCCACTGTTACAGACCTTGCACAGCACCAACAGGTAGCTTTGTGTACGGCTGTTTTTATGGACGAGGTACGGTTGATAGATAATTTGATTGTGGATTTGCAAAAATAAAATGAAGAACTAACATTTCTTTGAGAAATGTTAGTTCTATACAATTATTGTATAATAATTTATGGCACGACACTATAAGCTCTTACAAGGTTCTAAAATCAGCTATGTTAAAGATTGTAATTTACTACAAAATTACCCTCTTTTGCTTATTTTTGTTGTAGGTCAAATTTTGGGACAAAGCAATGGTAGATTTATTGAGTAAAGCAAGGGAATACGCAAACATAGAACTATTAGCCCGCCAAATGGTAGAAGGGTTCATTACAGGTTTGCACAAATCTCCGTATCATGGTTTTTCGGTAGAATTTGCCGAACACCGCCTCTATAACGAAGGCGAAAGCACTCGACACATAGATTGGAAAGTCTTTGCTAAAACAGATAGACTTTATACTAAAAGGTACGAAGAAGAAACGAATTTGAGATGCCAAATTTTATTGGATAATTCCCCTACTATGTATTTTCCAAAAAATGATAAAAATTTAGAAAATGGAAAAATACGATTCAGTATTTTGGCTGCTGCGTGTTTGTCTTATATGCTCCAACGCCAAAGAGATGCTGTTGGTATTACGACTTTTGGAGATGATATAGAATGGCAAAGCCCTATAAAATCTACCCCCAAACATATTCATAATTTGTTCTTGCAGCTACACAAAATGCTGGAACAAACGCCACCACAAAAACATTCTGCTATTGCCCATGTCATACACTTGATGGCAGACAAAATTCATCGGAGGTCTTTGGTAGTGATTTTCAGTGATATGTTGGAACGGAAACAAGACTTAGAAGATGTGTTTTCGGCACTGAAGCACCTGAAACACAACCACCATGAAGTATTGATTTTTAATGTGCAAGACAAGCAAAAAGAATATGACTTTTTGTATGAAAATAGATTGTATGAATTTGTAGATGTGGAAACCAACGAAAAAATTATTTTAAATCCGTCCACTATTCGCACAGAATACCAAAACCAAGAAACCCAACGTATGTACCAACTCAAACTAAAATCTGGGCAGTTTAAGATAGACTTTGTAGAGGTGGACATTGTCAAAGGTATAGACCAAGTTTTATTGCCTTATCTAATTAAAAGGGCAAGTATGAAATAAAGTGGTTAATGATTGGTTAATTTTTGTAAAATGCTTGTTTTTATACCTAAAAACAAGCATTTTTATTTGATTACTACTTCACTATGAAATCTTTACTACTACTTTTCTTTCTCCACTTTGGCTACTTTTGCCTATGTGGACAATCCACACAGACTTGGCAAATAGACATAGAAGCCAGCCAACCCGATACGGCAACTGTTATGAAAATCCTCAGAACAGTGGCAAAAATGCCCGACAGCCTCTATTTTCAACGTATGGACTATACAGAAAAAGCATTGGCAATGGCTACACGAATTAACTTTGATATTGGCATTGCTTATGCACATAGGCGTTTAGGCTTATTGCATTACGCACAAAGCAACTTTGCTGAAGCTATGGAGCATCTCTATAAAGTGGTAGAAATGGGCGAAAATGTAGTAGTAAAAGATAAAAACTTTTTTGCTGCATCTCTACAACTGATTGGTAAAATTCACGAAAGGCAAAACAACCTTAGCAAAGCCGAAGAATATTATCAAAAGGCTTTTCAGCGTAACGCAAAGGCTAACAATATGCAACTTTTAGCATTAGATTATAGCAATTTGGCAAATGTAGAGGCATTAAAAGGCAATTATGATAAGTCTTTGGAATACAGGGATTTAGAACAGAAAACCAAAGAAGAACTCAGAGATACTATTGGCTTGGCATTTACGTTACATGATGTAGCAGTCATGTATTTGCAGCAACAGAAATACAAAGAAGCAGCAGATTATTTTCGTAAGGCATTAAAAACCATAGAAAATATGCCCTTGAATATTTACAAAGTTGCTTTTCATGTAAGTTTGGCGGAGGCGTGTAGGCTGTCTGGCAATAACTCAGAAGCACAAACCTTAGCCAGCAAAGCCTTAAAAATGGCAACAAAGCTACAAGACAAGTTGAATGCAGTGGCAGCAACACAGGTGCTACATGAATGTTACAATTTGCAAAAAGACTATAAAAATGCTTACCAATTTTTATTGTTAAATAAGCAGCTACAAGATTCTGTTTATAACGAAAAGCATTTGAAAGAAATAACTAACATGGAAAATAATTTTGAAATAAAGCAACAAAAAAAGGCAAATGATTTATTACAAAAAGAAAATGAATTGAAAATCAAAGAGTTGGCTATTAAAGATGAGGAAGCTACCAAAAATAAATGGTTGGCTATTTTGGCGGTTTTAGTAGGTGGAATGTTGGGCATCTTAGCTGTAGTTTTGTATAAAAACAATATGGCAAAGAAAAAATCTAATGATTTGCTCACTGCCAAAAATCAAGAGATTCACCAGCAAAAAGAAGAAATTTCGGCTATAGCCAGCAATTTACAAGTGGCAAATGCAGCTTTGTCATTAAGTAAGATAGAAATAGAGAAAAAGAATGAAGACATTTTAGCAAGTATTAATTATGCTAAACGGATTCAAGGGGCTATTTTGCCGTTTGACAGTGTTTTTGAGCAGTATTTTGGCAAAGAGAACTTTTTTATTTTGTACCAACCCAAAGACATTGTTTCAGGAGATTTTTATTGGTTATCACAAGTGCAACTGCCCAACGAAACCGTAACTGTAGTGGCTGCGGTAGATTGTACGGGGCATGGCGTACCGGGTGCTTTTATGTCTTTGATTGGCAATAATTTGTTAGATGAAATTGTCAATACTAAACACATTGTTTCGCCTGCCGAAATTTTAATAGACCTGAACAAAGGGATTCGCCGACTGTTAAAACAAGACGAAACAAGCAATCGAGATGGTATGGATATGGTGTTATTAGCTTTACACCAAACACCTCACCAACCTACTTATGCGGTATATGCAGGAGCTATGAATGCCTTATATTACGTGCAAAATAGTCAATTAAAAGAAATTAAAGCAACAAAAACAGGTATTGGCGGTTATCATTCAGTTGATGAAGATAAAAGAACATTTGAGAATCATACGATTTTACTTAATACTACCACAACTTTTTATTTGTGTTCAGACGGTTATCAAGACCAATTTGGCGGAACAGACAATAAAAAATTTATGGTAAAGAATCTAAGAACTATGCTGGAAAAAAACAGCACGAATAGTATGGCAAAACAAAAAATTGAACTAAAAAATACACTGAATAATTGGAAGGGACAACACAAACAAATAGATGATATTATGGTGGTAGGCTTAAAAGTTACGATTGGTTAGCTATGTCAATCAAAATTTAAGCAAGTAAAGTAGGGGAGGTATTTAACAGAGTAATTGATTTTTATTAGCTCCATTGATGATAATTTAGTGGTGTGCTTTATGAACTTCTACTTTTTTTAATTGAAAAGACTCATCAACAAGCAAGTGTCCATCTTTGTCATACTTTTCATAACGAATTAACCCTGTACCTTTTCCAAAATAGTATTTTTCCCTTGAAATAAGTTTATCTGTTTTAGTTTCTACGGTTGTATAAACATGCACCACGACATCTTTATAAGTATGGTTTTCAAATTTTACGGTAGAAAACACCTCAAAAGTATGTCTGACTGTCTTACCATCTGCCGTAGCATTGCCTGTAGTGTACTTACGGCTACTTACAAACAAATAAGGCTCTACTTGTGTTTCAGCGACTTCTTTTACTTTGTTTTTGTCTAATTTATTGACAATGTGTTCTTCTTTCATCTCTATCTTAAAATCACTGACATCAAATACCCAAGTAGCTTTGAAATCTCCTTCGGCTACGTGATGGTGGTGGTAACTACCCGCCAGATTAGCCAGCACAAAAGTAGCTCGTACTTGTTTAAATTTTTCGGTGTCATTCACTAAACTACCAACATACTGTAGCCGATATAACAAACCATGTTTGCCCAATGAATGATAGAGGTAGCTTGTATCTTTGTGCATAGCAAAAAAATACTCTTTCGGTGTTTGTGTTTGTGCCAGAACTTGTAATGATAACGCACACAAACAATTAGCCGTAAAAAAAATGAATAGAGATAAACCTTTCATACGCTATTTGTGTTTAAAACTGAAACTAAACATATTAAAAAGTTTGGTAGATTGCTAATACCATGATTTTTTTTTTACTTGCAGCCTAACATTATTGTCTTAAAATCGTAAAGAGATATGCAAGTCCAACATAACGAAGAAGGTATTTTTCATATTATCTCCATAGACGGAGAAGTTGATGCAAGTTCATCTATTATTTTGGATAATGCGTTGGAAAAAGCACTGACTACTACTACAAAACATTTATTGATAGACTGTTCTCGGCTTAGTTATATTTCTTCACCGGGTATAGGCGTATTTACCTCACGCATAGAGGATTGTGAGAAGGTCGGCACGAAATTAGTGCTATTCGGCGTGAGTGATAAAGTCTATAATGTATTCAGGCTGTTGGGCTTAGACCAACTCATTGAAATTGTTAAAACTAAAGAAGAAGCTAAAACTTTGGCAGCATGATGAATAGAACCATACAAGTTCCTTGTGAAAAAAATAATCTCCGCCAAATACGGAGCTTTGTAGCAGAAAGACTGCAAGATTTTGCGGTAAAACCTGCTGATGCCGATATGCTTGTGCTTGCCATAGACGAGGTTTGTGCAAATGTCATGGAACATGAACAAGCGTGGAATCCGAATGCTAACTTGGAATTGAGTATATGGGTAGAGAATGGAAGATTGGTGTTTGAGGTACAAGATTATGCTCCAGATTGTTTCTTTGACCCTGCTAATTACAAATGTCCCAATATTCACCAAATTGTGCATGAAAAACGCAATGGAGGCATGGGCTTAATCATTGTGCAGTCTGTCATGGACGCAATTTCTACAGAAAAAAGAGGTTGTTACAATGTGTACAAATTCTACAAGAATATTTGACTAACAAACAGCATTTAACAAAAGTAGGGTTTTAAAACCCTACTTTCTTATACAGACTTGGCAAAATACCTATGTTATTTTTGCGAGAAAAGTTCTATACGAATTTGCTCTATTTGTTCAATACTTAAACCTGTATATAATACAATTTTCTCATTGGTTTCATGGTTGTCTAACATAGTTTTTGCTATTTCAACCGCCTTTTCTTGTTTAGCTTCTAATTTAGTTGTGTACTCTACACTCATTTCAATACGCCTATTTTCTTGAAAACGATTATACATTTTCTGCTCTTCATCAGATAATTTTTCGTAGCGTAACTTTTCTTTGGCTTTATCCAAACCCTTAGCTCTAAAACTATCTTTTACTTCACTATTTTTAAGAAAATATACCCACTCGTCTAATGTATCTTTGGCTATATCATTAAAATTATTCACTTTAAGAATATAGTATTTTGGGAAAATATCTGCTACTTTGTCTATCCTAAAATCTTGCTTTTGAAAAGCTGTAGGTAACAAAATATCATGTTCGTGTAGTCCAACAAATTCGCCTCGATACTCATACACATAATCCTTACCTTGCCCTAAACCAAAATACACAATATTAATAGAGTAAATTTTTTTGATAGTACCATATGGTTCTCCTTCTTTAATGTACTCTGTAACTAATTTGGATACACCAAATAACATACGTTGAAAATAGTCTATCTCTGAATCATTCTGAACTTCTACTAAAAATAGTTCATTTCTTTGACTTTTTACTAAAATATCTACTCTATTATATTTGTCATACTCATCTTGTTTATTGCTTTCACTTTCCAAAATACTTTCAATAGTTACATCAAAACGAAGCAACTCCGATAAAAAACCTTCTAAAATATCAAAATTAACCTTGTGGCGTAGCAACTTTTTCATTGCCCAATCAAACCGAATTAGCTTTTTGCTCATAATAAATTTGTGTTATTATTTGTATTTTTTATAAAATTAAAGATACTAAAACAAGAAATATTGGCAAAGATGTATTGCGGAAAAATTGGCTGAAGAGGCTTTTTTGCCTTTATCCTACCCTCAAATTTTGGTGTAAAAATTGTTCTTGCCTAAGACAGTTAAATATTCAGTCAATTTATTTGTTTTTCAGCAAAAACTTTACAACTTTCTCTCCTCATTTGTTACGAGTAACCCACTATGTTGTACTTCAAAGATGCCTTTATTTCTTATTCTCGCCGAAACCTTGCGTTTGCCCGAAAACTGCATGATGCCTTGTCTTCACACAGTTTAGACGTATGGTTTGACCAAAACGATATTCCTTTGGCGGTAGATTTTCAGTTTCAAATAGACGAGGGCATTCGAAAGGCAGACAACTTTATTTACATCATTTCGCCTGATGCTATTAAATCTCCGTATTGCGAAAAAGAAATAAAAATGGCAGTGGCGTGTGGCAAACGTATAATTCCGATACTCTACGAAATGCCCAGCAACAGCGAAGTAAATGACTATATGCACCCTGTCATTCAGAAATTGAATTGGGTGTATATGAACAATGAGGACTTGTTTGACAACAAAATCTTAGACCTTCTTTCTATCATTAACCACTGCAAAGACTACGTACAACAACACACTATATTACTAAACAAAGCCTTAGATTGGGAGGAAAGAAGAAAAAATACAAAATATTTATTAGTAGATAAAGCCCGTACAGAGGCGGAACAATGGCTATTGCAAGAGTTTGAAACGACACAAGCACCTTGTTCTCCATCTGATTTAGTGTGCCAATATATTTGTGATTCGAGGGAAAATGCCGAAAATTTGCTACATGACGTATTCATTGCAGCTACCAAAGAAGATGCAGAGGCAGTGAACAAAATTAATAATGCTTTACAAAGGTATTGTTGTACGACATGGACGTATGCCACAGATTTTCATATTGGTACAAACTATGAGGTAGCTGTAAGGGAAGGCATAGAAAAATCAGATAATTTTCTCTTAGTAATTTCTAACAACCTTAGTCTGCAAGATGACTGCCTCAAACAGTTGGAATATGCAGCTAAATTGAATAAACGAATTGTACCTGTATTGGTAGAAGATGTGCCTCGTTACCAACTGCACCCTACAGTCAAGGATTTACTCATCACTTCTCTTACGACCATTCTTGATGACAAAGAAGCCGTAGCTGATGCCCTGTTTAGGGTTTTAGATGATGATATGTTGTATTATCGTGAGCATAAAATTTTGTTAGTACAGGCTTTGCGGTGGGAACACCAAAACCAAAACCAAAGTATTTTGTTGAGGGGCTATCATTTGGAAAATGCTGCCACTTGGTTGCGTATCAACCGCAATCGCAGCAACCAACCTCCCCTACCCTTGCACAGTCAATTTATCGAGGAAAGTTTGAACAAAAAAGGCTTGCTGTCCACAGAAGTTTTTATTTCTTACTCTCGTACAGATGGCGACTTTGCTCGTTTGCTTAACAATGAATTACAAATTTATGGCAAAACAACTTGGTTTGACCAAGAAAATATTTCGGCAGGTGTAAATTTCCAACAGGAAATCTACAACGGTATTGCCGAAGCAGACAACATTGTCTTTATTATTTCGCCAGAATCTGTCAATTCTAAATATTGCATAGATGAAGTTAATTTTGCTCAAGAACTGAACAAAAGATTCATTACCATTTTAGTACGCCCCACAGATGTTAATGCTTTGCCTAAACCTCTGCGGACTATTCAGTGGATAGATGCGGTAAATGCAGATTTTCAGCACGTTTTCAGTGAGTTGATTAGGGGCATAGACACTGACAAAGACCACGTACAACAACATACAAAATGGGCAAGCCGAGCAGCAGAATGGCAACAAAAAAACCAAGATGCAGCCTTATTATTGCGGGGTAGTGAATTAAGCCGAGCTATTTTTTGGCTCAAAGAAGCAGATGAAAAAGACAAAACGCCACTCCCCACTGCCCTACAAAGACAATTTATAGCCAATAGTGAAAAAGCAAAAGAGGAAACAGAACGGCGAGAGAAAAACAGAAAAAAATTTGTTAATATATCCATTGTGGCGGTGTTATTGGTGGCGGTGGCAGTAGGTTCTTATTTGTTCAATGAAAAAATGAACTACATTCTTCTCAAAACAGAAAACGACAAGTTGGACGAAAAAGCCCAGTTGTTGGAAGATGAAAGAATACGGTTGGAACGTATGGGCGACAGTTTGAAAGGCGTAATTGGCGAAAAAGAACAAGGCATTTCAGATATTTCGACCACTGCCATAGCCCAAATAAATAGTGTGAAACAAGACATTGGGCTAATAGAAACGCAATTTACGGTACAACGCAAGAGGGCGGATAGTTTGCAAAGGGTAATAGAAAAGAGGTTTTTACCTTTGGAAGGTCGCATGAAAAGCCTCCATGAAATTAAACGTGAATTTGATGCTGCCAATGCAGCCCTCACAAGGTTTGCTACGTTTACGACACGCCTCAATACTGCCGAAAGAACTCGTTTACAGGAGATTGTGAAAGATTATGAAAAAGCAGAAAAACAGTTAGAAGATGCTATTAAATAGTTTATCTTCTTCCGAAAACTTGCGTCCAATAATCTCCACTCCGTCCTACGCCCATTTCAGTAAAACCACTGCCCATCATGTTTTTGCAGTGTCCTTCACTTTTTTTCCAGCCGTCTATTACAGCTGCTTCTGTGGGATAGCCCTGAGCAATATTTTCTCCGTAACTTGTCCAACTGTAGCCTACGGCAGAGATACGTTGGGCAGGATTTCTTCCGTCTTTCGAGGTATGTGAAAAGTAATTGTTTTGGTTCATATCTTTGCTGTGGTCGTAGGCAGCCTTTGCCAACAAATTATTCCATGTGAGTGGAGGCACTGCGGACATGACCGTATTGCCACAAGTACAACCTTCTTGGCGTAAAGTATTGACTAATTGTAGCAATTTGGCTTCATCTACTCCCGTTGCATTGATAGACGGCGAAGGTGTATCGTTATTACAAGCATTGAATACGATAAGCAATGCAGCAAAAAGGGCTGTTTTTTTACTGAAAGTAGCTATTTTTTTCATATTACTAAGAACCTTTCTTCAATAACTTCGCTAATTTTTCTATTTCTGCGGCAGCAGTCAATTCCCTTTCTGCTACTTTCTCTAAGTATTCGGGTGTAGCCACAATAGTTTCTAAGTTCTCTACTCTTTGTTTAAGTTGGCGGTTCTCGTCATTGAGTTTGGTTAATGCCTTCAAGAGAGTTTCTAATTCGGCTTTGTCCACACCGCCCTTATCCAAAGCCATTTTTCGGCTTTTAATATAAGTGCCAGACAAAATAGCCACGATTGGCACACTAAAAATGATAGACATAATTAAAACACTCGTCATAAATTTACATGGATTAGTTGCAAAATACTTGCTACAAACTAGTTGTAATAGTAACCAAAATTATGAAAAATGCCCTTTGTTAGCTATTTATTTCAAAATATTTTTGGGGGTTCAGTTAATTTTCTAATTTAAGATGTTTAATCATTTTCTATGAAAAAAATACTACTATTTGGCTTATTGTTGGGTATTATATTTTGTAGCTATGCACAAGACAAAAAATTTGTGGATAGTTTACAACACGTCTATAATACCAGTAAAGATGATACAATACGTATTTTAGCACTTGGCTCTATTGCTCAGGAATATAGGAATAGCAAACCTGATACTTGTATGACCTTATCCCAAAAAGTGTTAGAAATGAGTGAAGCTATCAACTTTGTAGAGGGACGTGGGTATGCTTATATGGGAATAGGAACTGCTAATCTTGTCAAATATAAGTACCCAGATGCACTTATTGCCTACGAAAAAGCACTTGTTTGTTTTGAAAAAACCAAGAGTAAACAAAATATTGGTACTTGTATATTTAATATAGGTCTTGTGTATGATTATCAAGCCAATTATACTTTGGCATTGGAATATTATCTAAAAAGTCTGAAAATACGTGAAGAAATGAAAGATAAGGCAGCTATAGCCATCAGTAGTAACAGTTTAGGGACGGTGTATCAGAAACAAGGCAATTACCCTTTGGCATTAGAATACTTTCATAGAAGTCTAAAAATACGTGAAGAAATAGGGGCTAAACAAAGTGTAGTTGTGCCTTTACATAATATAGCCAACATCTACAAATTTCAGAAGAACTACGAATTGGCATTAGAATACCAACAAAAATGTTTAAAAATAAACGAAGAAGTAGATAATAAAAGCAGGGTTGCTTTAAATTTGAATAATATGGGACTTATCTATTTTGAACAAAAAAAATATATTTTGGCATTGGAATATTATCAAAAAAGTTTGAAAATAAGTGAAGCAATAGGTGATAAAAAGAATGAATCCCATACATTAAATAATATAGGCGACAGTTATAGCCAGCAAGGAGAGTTAGAAAAAGCCATAGCATTTTATGAAAAAAGTCTGAAAATAAAAGAAGAGATTGATTATAAATGGGCTATTCCTTATACTCAGAATGGCTTAGCTAAAATCTACCAACAAAAGGGAGAGTATGACAAAAGCATAGCTTATGCACAAAAAGGTATAGAGATAACACAAGCAATAAAAGCTGCTGTTGAAACCAGTTTTTTGAGTGAAACCCTTTATAAAACCTATAAACTCAAAGGCGACTATGCAAAGGCTTTGGAATACTACGAATTACATAAAACTATTAACGACAGTCTCTTTGACACCGAAAAAAACAAAGCCATAGCCAACTTAGAAGCAAAAGCAGAGATAGAACGCAAAGCAAGAGAAATAGAATTATTAAGCAAAAACCAAGAATTATTGGCAAAAGACAAAAGTCTTTTGGAGCAAAGTAATTTATTGCTAGAAAAAAACAATCAACTTCAAAGAATAGTCATAGAAAAAGAAAAAAGTGCAAAACTTGCTATTAGCAAACAAGCCGAAGCAGATAGATTTTTTGCTTTGGCACGCCAAGAAAAAGATAAACACAAGCAAGACAGTCTATTGTTGATAGCCCAAAAAACGCAGTTTGAGGCAGAGAAACTAAGCATAGAGAATCAAACGAAAGATTTGGAGGCTCAACAAGCAGTCGAACATCAACGGTTTTTAACTACCATTATTTGGCTGGTTGCTGTATCTCTTTTAGGGGCTTTGGCATCTTTGTTTTGGATTATTCGCAACCGCCAACAACTAAAAAAAATGAATACCCAACTATCTCTTGCTAATCAGGATATTAGGGTGAAAAACACCGCCATCAACCAACAAAAAGAGGAGATACAAACCCAAGCCGAGCAATTAAGTATTGCTAATAAGACTAAAGACAAATTATTTTCTATCATAGGGCATGACCTCCGTAGCCCTGTTGCGTCTTTAATGGGTTTGTTGGACTTGGTGGCAGATGACGACATCAGTCAGGAGGAATTCAAAGCACTTGCTCCAGACCTGCAACGCAACGTGAAAAATATGCACAACACCTTAGAAAACTTGTTGCAATGGTCAAAAACGCAGATGGACGGTATAGATGCAAACCCTCAAGAACTTGTGATACAAGAACTTGTGCAAGAACATTTTGCCTTATTTGAGGTAATAGCCAACAATAAAACAATTCAACTCCTTGCAAGTTTCCAACACAGCCAACAACCCTACGCAGACGAAAACCACATTAGGTTGTTGCTACGCAATCTGATTGGCAATGCCCTCAAATTTACGCCAGAAGGAGGTAGCATTACAGTAAGTAGCCAAGATGTATTGCAAGGTACAATGCCAATGCTGAAAGTAAGCATTACAGATACAGGTGTAGGAATGAGTGCTGAAAATGCAAGCAAGCTCTTTGGCAAGGGACAAACTTTTACGACTTATGGTACTGCTGGCGAAAAAGGCACAGGTTTAGGATTGTTGCTTTGTAAAGAAATGATAGAAAAAAATGGAGGAGAAATAGGTGTAGAAAGTCTGCAAGGCAAAGGCACAACTTTTTGGTTTACGTTGCCTCTGTTTCTTGGTACTAAAAGTTTTTAATATTACTTGTTGCATATAGCAATCAAGCAACAGTTTTTAACAGCCGTTCCTATTTTATTTTCTCAAAATCTACGTAACTTTGTAAACTAAATTGATACCTATACAAGACAACAGTCCACAGTAAAAGCCGAAAATAGGGCAGTTTATCAGCTAAATTTGTGAAATTCAACATAAAATAACACATCTCAACAATGAAATATGCAAAATTCTATGCCTTTGCATTGGCAATTATTCTTATAGACCAAGCCGTAAAGTTTTGGGTACACGACAACATGGCAATGGGAACTTCGGGGGAAATTTTGGTTTTTGGCGACTGGTTCAAACTACACTACACCCTTAACCCCGGTATGGCTTTTGGCTTACAGATTGGTAGCAAGGTATTTTTAACAGTATTTCGTTTGATTTCGACAGTGGCTATTACTTGGTACATTGCCTATTTGATTAATACAAAAGCCCCGATTGGTTTTATTTGGTGCATGGCTGCTATTTTGGGCGGTGCTATTGGCAATGTGGTGGACAGTACGTTTTACGGTATTTGGTTAGAAAATGCCCAATACATGGAAAATCCTCCGTTTTTCTACCCTCTTTTTTATGGTCAAGTAGTTGATATGTTTTATTTGGATATTTGGAAAGGACATTTGCCCGAAAATATCCCTTTGATTGGTGGAGATTATTATGCTTTCTGGCCTATTTTCAATGTGGCAGATTCGGCTATTTTCTTAGGTGTAGCCACGATTTTAGTTAAGCAAAAGACATTTTTAGCTGTAACCACGCCTAATAATCCTGCTCCTGCTGTAGAAACACCAACATTAACTACTCCGACAGAGGAAGCATAGTTTAGTTGGATTAGAATAAAAATTAATTTTTAAGCCTATAAGCTCTTGAGAGTTTATAGGCTTATTCTTTAAAAACTAATAAATGACCTCACCCTGCCTTCAGCTCAGCTGCCTCTCCATTTGGAGAGGGGAGGTTTTATATCAATCTTTAACTTTTATTACCTGAAAACAACCTTGTTAAAAAAATAATTTCTACTTTTGCAGCCGATACAATTCTTTGGTACAAGCCCCAACAAATGATGCTTGGAAAGAGAATAGCCTAAAATTTTATTCATTTTATCTCAATTATATTTTATGAATACTGGGGACATTAACGTAGGTTCATTCATTAGACACAATGGCGAGTTAGTACAAATCCTTGAATACCAACACCGTACACCGGGCAACTTGCGTGCATTTTACCAAGCTAAGATGCGTAACGTGAAAACAGGTAAATTAGCTGAATACCGTTTCCGTTCTGGCGAAGAAGTAGAGGTAGTAAGAGTAGAACAAAAAACTCTACAGTACCTTTACAAAGACGGCAACAGCATGGTACTCATGGACAACGAAACGTATGAACAAATCTATGTAGATGAGATATTGTTTGGAGATAGTGCAGGTTTCTTGAAAGAAAACATAGATGTAGAAGTGGCTTTTGATGGAGATGTGCCTGTGTTTGCAGAGCCTCCACGTACTATGGTGTTGAGAATCACTTACACAGAACCCGGTATCAAAGGTGATACAGCTACTCGTACCCTTAAACCTGCTACTTTGGAAACAGGGGCTCAAGTAAGTGTACCTTTGTTCTGTAACATTGACGAACTTATCAAAGTGGATACAAAAACTGGTGAATACATGGAAAGAGTAAAAGAAAAATAGTCTTTGCTTTTATTCATTGGTATTATTTTCCCACTATAAAAATTTATAATTTTTGTAGTGGGAAAATTGTTTTTAAAAGGCTATGCCTAAAGAAAGTCCTAAGAGTTTAGAGGCATTTGTAAGTAAAAATGATTAAAAAAACCTTTGTAAAGATTACTATACAAATTACAAGACTTTCTTTATATTTGTCAATCAATAATTAATAACGCCATTAGGTATGCTGCACGACAAACCCATTTTCTCTGCCAATGATTTTAAAACAGATGTTGTAGAACCTTTCTATATAGGAGTAGAAAACCGCCAACACAAAGTAAAATTGGTCAGGGAATGGCAACAACTCATTGCGTCTAAGCAGATTTATGCCAAGAAGGAAGAAGAACTACAAACGCCATTTTTACATACTTTTTTTGGCGAAATTTTGGGTTATCCTTACCAAGAACACCTACCCACTACGCAGATAAGAGTAGAAGTAAAAACCGAACAAGACCAAACCAAAGCAGACGGAGCATTGGGCTTTTTTGTCTATGATGCCAACACACAAAGCATACAAAGTGAAGTAAAGGCAGTGATAGAACTGAAAGATGCCCATACGGATTTGGACAAACCACAACGCCGTAAGGACTTTAAAGGCTCACCCGTAGAACAAGCCTTTGCGTATGTACCTAAATTTGGCGGAAGTTGCCAATGGGTAATTGTATCTAACTTTGTGGAAATTCGGTTGTACCATGCTTCGGATAGTATTCGGTACGAGGAATTTTTGATAACAGAACTTTTTGAGGAAAATCCTATTCACAAGATTAGTAACTTCAAAAAATTACTTTTTTTGCTGCAAAAAGATAGGTTTTTTTTACAAAATTCAGACAGCCCAACAGACATTTTATTTGCGGATAGACGAGCTGCCGAAATTTCTATTACACAAGAGTTTTACAACAATTATAGACAACACCGCGAAAATTTGTTTAGGCATATTCAGGTACAAAATCCACAAGAAAATGCTTTTGAGGTCTTGTCGGCTACGCAAAAAATCATGGACAGATTGGTGTTCATGTGCTTTGTGCGTGATACCGTACCAATGATAGACGTTTTGCGAGATAGTTTACAGAGTTTGACTTTCAGGCATTCGCACAAGGACACGAAGCTGTGGGAGATTTTACAAGAACTTTTTGTGTCGTTTGACAAAGGGTATTCGCCTTCTCATGTACCAGATTTTAATGGTGGGCTGTTCAAAGCAGATGACTTGATAGACAGATTGGTGGTGAGGGACAGTCATATCATACCTTTTGTAGAGTTTTTGTTGCAACACGACTTTTTGAGTGAGTTGAATGTGAGTATTTTGGGGCATATTTTTGAACAATCTATTACGGATTTGGAGGAACTACGCACCGAAATAGCCAAGCTGGAACTTAACGCACAAGGCGGAGCTACGGACACGCAACTTTCTACGGTGTTTGACAACCTCTCGAAACGCAAAAAAGATGGCATTTTTTATACGCCCAACTACATTACGCAATACATTTTAAACAAAACGATTGGCGAATGGCTGGAGGAGAAAAAACAAGCCTTATTGCTGGAACATGGCGAAGAAAACGCAGCGTATTGGTGTGCCTACGAACAGGTGCTGCGAAAAATGACAGTGTTAGACCCTGCCTGTGGTAGTGGGGCTTTCTTGACGGCTGTTTTTGAGTATGTATGGGCGGAGTGGAAAATTGTGGTGCGGGCAATGGTGGCGTTGGGATTACGACAAGAACTTTATAGAAAAGAGGAATGGCGACTGAAAAAGGACATTGTTCTCAACAATATTTTCGGGGTAGATTTGAACAGAGAAAGTGTAGAGATTTCTAAACTGTCTTTGTGGTTACAAACTGCCAATGCTGTTGAGCCTTTGTCTGACCTTACGAACAATATCAAACAAGGCAACTCTTTGATTGACGACAAAAACATTACCCCTTTGGCGTTTGACTGGGCTGCGGAGTTTCCACAAGTATTTGAAAATCAAGGATTTGATATTGTGGTGGGGAATCCTCCGTATGTACGAGCTGACTTAGAAGATAGACAATACCAAAAAGAAAGAAAATGGATTACTGCCCATTATGAGTTTTTGTATGAAAAATGGGATTTGATGACAGCTTTTTATGAACAAGCCCTCAAAAAACTGTTGAAACAAGGCGGTAGTTTTGCTTTTATTTCTTCTAATGCTATTAATACATCTAAATATGCAGAAAAATTACAAAAATGGATGTGTGAAAACTTTGATATTCGCAGTATAGATTATTTCGAAAATATAGAGGTTTTTAAAGGTGTTGGTGTTATTCCTACCATTATTTCTGTGAAAAAAGCACCACCTACCAACAAAGTAAAAAAGATTTACCATAAAGATGATTTTGAGGCTATCACTTCTGAAATCATTGATTTAGAAGGAATTGTAAATAGAAAAGCTAAGATTTTCCGCCAAGTCTATGAGGATATTCAACTAAAAACAACTACGGTTTTGTTGAATAACATTTGCTATATCAGTAAAGGTATGGTAATTAATGCAGACGAGGTAGCAGATAAAGGGGCTTTTACTAAAGATGACATTTTATCTCTCAAAAAAACTAACCTACATACCTTACCAATAGTAGAAGGTAAAGATTTGAAAAGGTATGAAATAGAAAGAGTAAAATATTTGGAATGGGGAACGGACAGAGTACCCAGTAAACTAAGTCGTCCTACTTTCCCAGACTTATATACAGGTGAAAAGATTTTACGAGGCAGGGTAACAGGTGGCGTATATGACAATACAGGTATTACTTGTAATGATGGTGTCATTGTTTTCAAAAGATTTATAGATTTAAAAAATGTAAATGAAAGAAGTATTACAATTTCTATTTCTAAAAATCATTTGGCAGAAGAAAACAATAAAAGTGCTGCGGATATAACTCAAAAACGGCAAGAATTAGAAGGTATATCTAATAATTTTGATTTAAAATATATTTTGGCTTTAATTAATTCAAAATATGCGTATTGGTATTTGAATAATTATCGTCGACATAGATTAGAAAATTACTTTTATCCCGATGATTTTCGTAATTTCCCTGTACCTGATATTCCTTTAGCAGCCCAACAACCTTTTATAGATAAGGTCGACATAATGCTATCAAAAGGTAAGTTACTACAAAAATTGCAAGCAGATTGGTTTATTTTATTGCCCCAAAAACTAAAACCCAAAAAACAACTCACTAAAAAATTAGAAAGTTGGTACTTGTTAGATTTTAATAGTTTTTTGGCAGAAATGCAAAAAGTTGGCATACAACTCGGCAAGTCTTATTACAAACAACGCCGACAACTGCAAGAAGATTTTGAGTTTGCTCAACCCGAAGCCAAAGCTGTATATGATATTTTGGTACAAACAGACCAAGAAATAGACAATTTAGTTTACAATTTATATAATTTAAGTGCAACAGAAATAGCCCAAATAGAAGATGGAAGTACAAAACTATGAAAGTTCTTTGGAAAAGGATTTTAGGAAACAAGAGGGCATTTTTTATAGTCCTAATACGATTACTTATTATATGCTTAGGCAAACTATAGGTGCGTATTTAGAAGATTGTCCTAATCCTTTGGAGGCTTTACAGCATATAAGGATACTTGACCCTTCCTGTGGGGCGGGAGCTTTTCTACTAACAAGTTTTGATGAATTGTTGCATTGTTACTCTACAAAATTTCCAAATTATAGTACGCCTGACGACCTGAAAAAGCATATTGTAACACATAATTTATTTGGAGTAGATACAGACCCGCAAGCTGTAGCCCTTAGTCAAAAATTATTGTATGAAAAAAGTGCGTACCTCTGTCCTAATATCAAACAAGGCAACTCTTTGATTGACGACAAAAACATTACCCCTTTGGCGTTTGACTGGGCTGCGGAGTTTCCACAAGTATTTGAAAATCAAGGATTTGATATTGTGGTGGGAAATCCGCCGTATGTGAATATAGAACTAATACCAGAGAAATTTCGCAGGTTTTTATTAGAAAATTATAGAACTTGTCAAGGCAGAACAGACCTTTATGTAGCTTTTATAGAAAAAGCAAGGGAAATGACTAAACAAGGCGGTATGGTTTCATTCATCATTCCGTATGCCTTTACCAACCAAAACTATGGAGAAATAGCACGCAAAGAATTGGTAGAACAAACGGCTATTCGTGAGATTACAGATTTTAGTAGTTTTTACATTTTCAAAGATGCTGTTGTAAAAAATATTGTATTGCGTTTTCAAAATTCCTTGCCTACTCACAAACCAACCATTATTAGTAAAGCCAACGGAGAACAAGCTATAAGAGATAATGAATTTACTTATTTTCAAGTTCCTCAATCTTCTTTTTTAAAGCTAAAAGAAAATAGATTTGAAACAAAAAATATTTATAGCTTTTTAGATTTAAGAGATAAAATAAATCATATTTCTATTCCATTAGAAAAGATTTGTTTAGTAGCTTACGGAGCAAGACTTAATGACAAAAATACAAATGAAGGCAAAGACAAATTTATTCATTTAGAGAAAAAAACAGGCTTTAAGCCTTTTTTAGAAGGTAAAAATATTGACCGTTATTATTTCTCACAATTTGGTTGGTTAGATTATCAACCAGATAGTCATTATAATTCTATGTTTACAGAACTATTTGAAAATGAGAAAATTATGTTTATTAATGTAGTAAAAGACAAGTTACGATTTGCGTATGACAAAAGGATTTTACAATAGTCATACAGTTATTAACTGTGTCCGTTATGATAAACTACAAAAAGCAGAACATATTACTGCCAAAAGTGCATTGAAAGACATAATAATAGAAGAAAGTCAAAAATACCATTATTATTTTTTGTTGGGCATATTAAATTCTTCTTTAATTACATGGTATTTCAATAACTTTTTAAGTGAAGGATTACATTTTTATCCAAATGATGCTAAAAAACTACCTATTATTCAAACAGCTACAGCAGCCCAAGCACCTATTATAGAAAAAGTAAACCAATTACTCAATCATAAAGCAAAATTTGTAGGATTTCAAGAAAATGTTTTAGAAGTATTTAAAGCTGATTTTACGATTAAAAGAATATCTAATAAATTGTACGATTGGTACTTACTATCATTCAAAGATTTTACGGAAGAAATTACAAAGTGTGGAGGAAAAATTACATCAAAGCAAAGATTTGACTACATTCCTATATTTAAGGAGCAACAAAACAAAGCAGTTGATATGGCAGAAATAATGACTACACTCGACCAAGAAATAGACAATTTGGTTTACAAATTATATAATTTAAGTGCAACAGAAATAGCCCAAATTACTAATGAGTCTATGCCATAAGCCAATTTTGTAACATAGGATAAAATCCCTAATCTTATTTATCCCTATAAAGGATTCCGACTTTATAGGGATAAATAAAATACATTAGTCTGCACTATTTCCCCACCGAAATCAAGTTCGCAAACAACCGATACGCCCCCGCAACCCCCGCAGGTAGCTGCCTGAAAAACGACAAACCTGTATAAACATACATACCTTTACCGTATTTGGCTACTAACAAACTGCCGTCTTTGGCGGTTTCGCCTTTGTCATTACAACTAAAAATAGCTTCATATTGTGCGTCCCAAGAGTTCGGGAAGTACAAACCTCTTTCTTGTACCCAACCCTCAAAATCTGCCGAATTTATTTTGTTAGGCGTGTTCAAAACGGCGTGTTCAGGTTTCAAAATCCGCAGCGTTGCATCTTCTTCTGTAACCCTGTCCCTCGAAATTTTGAGAGGATACGGGGCAAAATTAGTAGCCACCATTTCAGAAATTTGGTTGGCAGTGTTGTATTGCACCAACACCGTACCGCCATTTTCTACATAACGCAAAATTTTGTCTTGGTATTTTCGCAACAATTCATTCGTATTGTAGGCACGAATACCAAAAACTATAGCATCAAAACTTTGCAAAATCTTTTCATTCTGCAAAATATCTTCGGTAATGGTCGTAACCGTACAACCAATTTGAGACAAAGCAGCAGGAATTTCATCGCCAGCCCCTTCTACATAGCCTATGTTTTTTGCCTTTGTAACTACTTGACTTACCACTACTTTGGCGGTAGCATCAGGAAACTGCGTTTGTATCGGAATATGCTCATAGTCAATTCGTTTCAGGCTTTGTTGGTAAATTTTGCCTTCTACTTCTGCCGTAGCTTTGAGTTCAAAGGTGCTATTGCCTCTTTGGTCTGCCAAATTTGAACCTATTTCTATGATAACCGTTTGTACTTGCCCTTTGGTTTTAAGGTCAAATTCGGGTTCTGTTACTCCAAAAATTTTCGGGTGGTTGCTTTGCAACTTCACCTTGCCTTTTACATTGTTGCGTTGGGCTTGTACGGTCAAAATCACTTTGCTTGGTTTGCTGTCATTAAGTAAGTAGGCAGCTTGGTCAAAATTCAAGGTAACAGGCGGTGCTATTTCCAAATTGCGGTACAATTCGCCCCTTACATCATCTGTCCATTTGTAAACCACAGGTCTATACACCGTAAAAATTTGGTCGCCCAACTGCACTGTAAATTTTACACGCATTGCAGGCAAATTTTCGGGCAAACCTATCAACTCTTGGTCATTTACCGTAAACATACCTTTACTTTCGGGCTGTACCAACCAATACGGTTCTGTATAAGGTAGATTTTCAGGAATGACTACACCTTGTTTAAATTCTTGTAACACATTGTAAGGCAAGTTATTCGTCAAATCTTTTTGTTGTTGTGCCAAAAAGTTTTGGAAATTTTGAGCAGGTCTATAAAAAGACAAAGCCCTTGCCTCTACATTTTGTTGCTTATTTTCAATCAATTCATATTCTAATTGTTTCAACAACACGTTGGTATTACCTCTTTTAATAATATTGGCAGAAAAATACAAACTATCATTCGGCACTACAGCGTAGCTTTTTGCAACGGCTTCGCACCAAATTCCCGCACAATTCAGTATGATGTTTTGTAGTTCAGCAGCTTTTTGCGTTTTCCAATAACTATTTGGTAGTTTTTGAATTTCCGCATTGATTTCCAACAAGATAGCTAAACTTTTATCGGGATTTTCTATGTCAAAATTTTCATTTGCCTTTGCTAATAACTTGACTACTTTGCTTGCTCCTGCCCAAGCCTCCACAAAGGGCAAAGCATTGATGCCATTCGCAATGTTCAAAGGGCTGGTAGAAGGAAACACCATAGGCGTTAAATCCTCCAAATATTCCATGCGTTGCCCTCTAACGGCAGGCACACCAAAACCCTGACTTTTGTGTTGGCTACGGCTTTCCGCAGCTATTTCACCATAATCTTTGCCCAATAAGACATTAAATTTACCTAAATCTATGGGAATCAAGCCTTTGGTGAGTTCCTCCATAGATTTTTTAGGGTCGTTAGGGGCAAATGCAGGGCGTAAAGGTTTCCAATTATTCCAAAAAATACGTTGCGGCTGCCATACTTCTACATATTTCAGTTGTTCAGGAAATGCGTTTTTGTCGCCTGCCACCCGAAATGCCGTTTCTGCCAAAATAGCCGAAGCCCAGTGGTGTCCATGTCCTGCATCTGCTGTTTTGGGGAAACGAGTAATGATAATATCGGGGCGAAACTTGCGAATAGTCCAAACTACGTCTGCCAGCACCTGCACACTGTCCCAAATAGCAAGGGCTTCTTGTGGGCTTTTCGAGAACCCAAAGTCATTTGCCCTTGTAAAAAACTGTTCTGCTCCGTCTATTCGGCGTGCAGCCAAGAGTTCTTGTGTGCGAATAATACCCAACTGCTCTCGCACTTCTTTGCCTATGAGATTTTGTCCGCCGTCCCCTCTGGTAATAGACAAGTAGCCTGTGCGGTAGCCTTCATTCGCAAAATAGCCCAAGAGCCTTGTATTTTCGTCATCGGGGTGGGCTGCTACATACAAAACTGCTCCCATGACTTGCATTTTTTTTAGTGCCAATTTGATTTCGGCAGGGTTTTGGGTGCGTGGTGGCGTGGTTTGTGCAATAGTTATTCGACTAAGGCAAGACAAAACCAATAAACACAAAAAAGTAAAGCAATTATTTATCATATAAAGTAATTAATGTAAAATAGAATTTGTTATAGCTATGTAGCAATTTTTCAGATTTAATACTAACAAAATTACTAAGTCCTGCTTATAATATGTATGTTTGTAGTGGCTTTTAACCTTTTTTACCACCTTTTGCAATATTTCTTTTCACATTCTTTATCCTTGCCCTATAATATTTATATGTTAAGGATTTTATCATTTTTTTTAGTTTTATACCTTTCAATTTGTCATATTTTTGCACAAGATGATAAGGTTACTGCTGTATTGATAAAACAACCACCAGTCTATTTACAGACTTCTATTGATTCTTTGCTACTTCTTTCTGAAGACTTATATAGAGTACACCCAGATTCAGCTTTAGTATATACAGAAAAAGCCTTACAATTATCTTATCAATCGAAAGATAATCTGCGTATAGCCAAATCTCTACGGCTGCAAGCTGCTTCTTTAAGAGGATTAGGCAAATATGAAAAAGCCTTAAAGTTCAACGCAGAGGCTTTGGATATTACTACACAAATAAAAGAAGATATAGAAATTATACGCAATACCAATGACATAGGAGATATTTACGCCTTAGAAGGTAACTACAAATGGGCTACCGAACAGTATTTAAAAGCCCTGAAAATGAGCCGTACTATTAATTATAAGAAAGGCATAGCACGTAGTTTAAATGATTTGGGAAGTATTAACGAGGCTATGGAACAAATAGACCAAGCCCTTAAATATTGGCAAGAGTCTATGATTGTGTGTAAAGAAATAGGTGATATATATGGTTTAGGTACTGCTCAAAAAAATATAGCTTTAGCTTATTTCAAACAACACCAATATAATAAGGCATTAGAATATAATAAGAAAGCTACAGCAAATTTTTTACTTATCAACAACATTCCTCGTTATGTGGCAAGTTTAGTAAGTACGAGTGAGATATATCAAGCTATAAATGAGTATGATTCTGCATTTTTTTATGCCCAAAAAGCATTGTATTTAGGTCAATTTCATAGAGACCACCACAAAGAGTCATTGGCTGCAATCAATATGGGAACTATTTATGCACTACAGAATAAAGTACCTTATGCACTAAAATATCTTCATTATGGTTTTAAAATAGCACAAAAATATCATCATAAAAGATTGGCACAGTTAGCTGCCGAAAAACTATATGCTTTGCATAAAACTAATCTGCAAAAAGATTCTGCTTTGTTTTACCATGAATTACTGATGGTTGTCAAAGACAGTTTATTAGACATAGAAAAAACACAGCAAATCACAGCCTTGCAACTCTCTTATGATTTGGAAACAAAGCACAAAGAATTAGAACAAAAAGAAGACATTATACGCAACCAACGCCTAATGACTTTAGGCTTAGTAGTGCTGTCTTCTCTATTAGCTTTCCTTGCTTTTAGCTTCTATTTTCAACAAAGAACACTTAATAAGCAAAATACTATTCTGGAAATACAAAATAGAAAAATAGGTTTGCAAGCCGAGCAGATGACGCAACTTAATAACTTAAAAGACAAACTTTTCTCGATTATTTCGCATGATTTACGTTCTCCACTTAAAAATTTACAAGGAACAATAGAGCTTTTAAATACAGAAAATGCCTTAACTCATGAAGAAATATTACAAATTACAAGTTCTATTCAAGAGCAAACCGAAAATGTATCTGTAGTAATGGAAAATCTCCTGCAATGGTCTTTAGCACAAATGAAAGGACAAAAACTACAAATTACTCAAATTAATTTATTAATGGCTACACAAGAAGCTATTAATTTATTACAAAATATTGCTAAGAATAAAAATATTACTATTTCTTCTTCAATAGACGCTGCGTTAGAAGTAATGACAGATGAAAACCATTTGAAGTTTATTGTCCGTAACCTCTTGGCAAATGCCATAAAATTTACCCCTATAAATGGACGTATCTCCTTGTATAGTAACGTAATAGAAGATACAGTTGTGGTAAATGTAGAAGACACAGGTGTAGGTATGACACCAGAACAATGTAGAAAACTGTTTAATATGAATACACATTTCTCTACCAAAGGCACTCAATCAGAAAAAGGCACAGGCTTGGGATTGTTATTGGTAAAAGACTTTGTAGAGTTGAATGGAGGTGAAATTTTTGTAGAAAGTGAAATAGGCAAAGGCACAAATTTTTCTTTTACTGTAAAAAAGGCTATTAAATAATGGTTAATAGTTGCAAAATTAGTAGCTATTTTATTTATTTGTTCCAGTCTTTACTTAGAAGTAGTGTACCTACTTATCTCCGTTTTGGGAAAATGAAACACTTATTACTACCCATCTTTGCCTATTTTCTTTGCTATTCCTTGTGTGGGCAAGTACACCAATTACCCCCTTCACAACCCCTTTCTCAATATGTCCTTAATAAATGGAACAAAGATACAGGTTTACCTACCAATAATCTTAATGGTTTAATCCAATCTTCTGATGGTTACATTTGGGCAAGCAGTTACAGTGGTATTATTCGTTTTGACGGTCTTAGGTTTACACAATTTGACAAAGACAATTTGTCTTTACTCAAAACAAATCCTACCGAATTTTTATTTGAGAGAAAAAATAAGTCTTTATTGATTTCTACAGAAACAAGTGGAGTATTGCAGTATGCTCACAATACTTTCAGTAGTTTTTTAGTACATGAACAATTAGGGTCATTGGTGAATGCAATAGTAGAAACCCAAGAAGATGGACTTTGGTTAGGCACACAAAAAAATGGTATTTTTTACTACAAAGATGGTGTATTAACAAAACCTTTAAGTAATACCAAAGAAATTAATCATTTGAATATCAAGGCATTGTGTATAGACCATGAAAATAAACTATGGATAGGCACAGATGCAGGCTTGTTTGTGTGGAACAACAATAACCTAACTACTTACAATACTCAAAAAGGTTTATGGAGTGATAACATTAATACGTTAGTAGTACAAGGGAAAAAAGTGTGGATAGGCACAACACAAGGATTACATTTTGCTGAAAATCAAGTAATTCATAATATACCACAAACAGCTACTTTTCCTATTAGAAACATTGTTTACAATCCTAACTCTCAGTTATTTTGGATTGCTACCCAAAAGGGTTTGTTTAGGTTTCAAGAAAAAATCAATAAAATAGAGTTATTTGATAATACAAATGGGCTACCTATAGCAGATATTCGCAGTTTGTGGGCAGACCATGAAGGTAGTTTGTGGGGAGTTTTGTATCGTCAAGGCTTGGTTAGATTTAAAGGAAGTAACTTTGAAAACTATACCGAAAAAGACGGTATTCCTGCAGGCACTGCCAATACTGTTTGCGAAATCTCACCAAATACTTATTTAATAGGTACAGATGTAGGTAAAATATTCAAACTTTCACAAGGTAAACTACAAGAGTTTTTCCTTAAAACACCTTTGATAACAGATAAAAGGATTAAACGAATTTACAAAGACAAACAACAAAATATATGGATTTGTAGCTACAATGGTTTAATAAAAATCAATTCCTTAGGACAAGAAACCGTATTTGGTACAGCACAAGGGTTAAAAGCCTCACAAATCAGGGTAGTTTTGGAAGCCTCTGACGGTACGGTTTGGGTAGGCACACGCGAGGCAGGAGTTTTTAGAATGCCTGTAAATCAAGAGTTTACACATTTGACTAACCAAGAGCTTACTTCTAATTTTATTATGTGTATCAGTGAAGATGCCACAGGTAACATTTGGATAGGTACGAATGACGCAGGGATTTTTGTAGTAAATAAAGAAGGAAAAATCATTAGAAAATATGATACAACCAATGGATTACCTACTAACTTGGTATTTAATCTTACGTTTGATACTAAAAACAATGTTTGGATAGGTACAAATGCTGGTATTGCAATTTTAGAAAATCAAAGTCAAAAAATACACCTTATTACTTCTAAAAATAGTGGTTTACCAGATGAGGGAATTTTTGACATTGCCTTAGACGACAGCCGTAGTCTTTGGTGTTCTTCTAATAAGGGATTGATTAATGTTAGTATCAATGATATAGAAAAGCTAATAGCCTCTAAGTTCCAGCAAAAAATTAATTATGTTTTGTACGATAACCAAGATGGTATGAGTAGCTCTGAATGTACGGGGGCTTGCGAAATACTACAAGATACACAAGGTAGGCTTTTTATTCCTACGTTGGGCGGTATTTCTGTGCTTGATGCCAAAAATATTACTAAAAATACTATACCACCACCTATTCAGATAGAAAATATTTTGGCAAATGACAGTAGCTATGTAGTAGATGATGTATTAGTATTGCCCGCAGGTACGCAACGTATCATCATTAATTACACAGGCTTAAGTTTGATAGCTCCTCAAAAGAATAAATACAAATACAAATTGGATAACCTTGATAACCAATGGGTTGAAGACAATATAGGAGAATGTAAAGCTGTCTATACCAATTTATCACCAGCAACTTATACTTTTAGTGTAATTGGCTCAAATAATGACGGTGTTTGGAATGAAAAAGGCAAGTCTATAAAAATTACTATCTTACCCTATTTCTATCAAACTTGGTGGTTTAGGGGCTTGTTGCTATTAACAACTGTTGCTATTATTACTTTGATTTACTATTATCAACTTAATAGAGTTCGCCGTAGAAATGAAGAATTAGAGAAAGAAGTGGCAGTACGTACACAAGAAATAACAGCACAAAGCATAGAGATTATTGGGAAAAGTGAAGAACTCTTGCAACGCCAACATGAGATTTTGGCACAACAAGAAACTATTGAGGAAAAAAATAAAAAACTGGAGCAATTACTTGGCAATGTTACTTCAAGTATTCAATACGCCAAACGTATTCAAGAGGCAATGTTGCCTACCGAAGAACAAATCCAAGAAATTTTTCCTAATACTTTTATTCTGTATTTACCAAGAGATATTGTAAGTGGAGATTTTTATTGGTTTCAACAATTACAAACACAAAACCAAGAAGGAGAAGTAGTCTTACAAAATAAATATATGATAGCTGTAGCAGATTGTACGGGACATGGCGTACCGGGTGCTTTTATGTCTATGGCAGGGCAAGTATTTCTGAATCAAATTGTTAATATTCAAGGTATTCATAAACCTCATTTGGTACTCACAGAGTTACATAAAGACATCAGACAGGCACTCAAGCAAGAGTTTGGGGAAAATAGGGACGGCATGGACATAGCTCTGTGTAAAGTGAACTATGATGCAGCTATTTTATATTTCGCAGGGGCTAAAAGCTCATTATTATACGTACAACCTAATGAAGAAAGTGTAGCTACATTACACCACATAGAAGGAGATAAAATTCCTATTGGGGGTGCTTGGGGTAAAGACAATGACAATAGGGAATTTACATTAAAAACTATACCTTTACCTCAAAAAAACATTACCACTTTGTATATGTTTTCAGACGGTTATCACGACCAATTTGGCAGCCAAGAAAATAAGAGGTTTAGTTCAAGACGTTTACGAGAACTTTTGTTCAGTATTCATACGATGGGAGCAGTAGCCCAAAAAGAATACCTAAAAGCTACCTTTGAAAACTGGAAAGGTAGTAAAAGTCAATTAGACGATGTGTTGGTAATGAGTGTGCGTGTTTAAATAATTTTTCCATTGTTTTTTTAAAACGCAAATAATAGATAGTTTTGCGTAAACTTAAGGCAAATGGACAAAAACTACTACAAAGACTATTATCATTTAGAACGACATAATTGGTGGTTTACCGTAAGAAGCAAGATTTTAGCAGACAGAATCAATACTTCTTGCCAACAACCACAAAACCTTAACATTTTAAATGTAGGTGTGGCTACTGGTGCAACTTCTGAAATGCTGGGACAATTTGGCGAGGTAATGTCTGTAGAATATGATAAGGATTGTTATGAGTTTACTAAATCTATTCTCTCTACACCTATCATAAATGGGTCTATCTTAGAGCTTCCTTTTGAAAACAATTCCTATGATTTAGTTTGTGCTTTTGATGTCATTGAGCATGTAGAAGATGACGCAAAAGCTGTTGCAGAAATGGTGAGAGTCTGTAAACCTAATGGTTGGGTAGTAGTAACTGTACCAACATTTATGAGTTTATGGGGGCAACATGATGTAATTAATCACCATTATAGACGATACTTAATGCCAGAGTTAGCTGAATTGTTCAATATCCATAAAGGAACAATTTTATATCAATCTTACTTTAACTCTTTGCTTTTTCCGCCTATTTATGCTTTTCGTAATTTGATGCGTATCTTACCTAAAAATCTTTTTCGCAAGAAAGATGGAGTTGGTTCAGACCATGATATTATTCATAAAGATAGTTTTATTAATCGTATTTTAGAAACTGTTTTTAGTATTGAAAAAAAATTACTTCATCAAAATATTACTTTTCCTGTTGGCGTTTCGGCAGTAATGGTATGGCAGAAAAAGGCACTCTAATCTTATGTTATTATTTCTTCTATATATTCCTTATCTTTTTACTTTAACAATCTCACCAACTTCTCCCAAAGAACTTTTTTGGGCTTGTTGGTTTGGTCATTTTGCAATTTATGCCTTGTCTTTTTCAGGAATATTAACCCCATTACCCAAAGATAGACCTTTTCTACAGCAATTTTTTCGCCCATTTATTTATACGCAACTTATCTATACAATCCATACAGGTGTTTCTTCTATTTTTTATTTTGCAAATAGCTTAGGCTATTTCTTTTTAACAAAAGTTGCAGTAGAAGTAAATATATCTGAAATAATATTAATAGCTTCTATAGAACAATATCAATTACTTGCCCATACTACTTTAGCACATGGCTTGTTATTTTTAATTAACACCTATCCCAAAAGCAAGAAAGACTTGTACTATACCAATGATATTTTAAATAAAGATTTTTATAAGACAATTTTAATAGTTGCAATTTTATATTTTACAATTGGTCTTACAGGGCTTTTTTCTGGTATTTTAAGTAAACTGCTAGTCATTATTACAAACCTATTTTTACTATCCTTCGCTAAAAGTTTAGAAACAGGAAAAAAAATTGCTATTAGTGGAATCGTATTGCTAGGCTTTGTTGGGTTAGCGGCTACCTCTGGTATGAAAGAAGGAATTACCACTATTGGTCTCTTTTTTATACTCTATTTTTTCCCTAAAAGACCTATTATTACTACTATCTTGGCTTTGGTAGGCGGTTATTACTTTTTTGACTTTTATGTTCCTTTAACTATTTATATACGAAAATACAGTTGGTTCGGAGGAAGTTCTACTTTTGAGGTAATTATGATGTATTGGTCTGAGTACACAAAAGATTTATTATTAGATAAGGACAAAATTCAATGGGCTTTTCTTACAGATAGGCTTAATTTATTAAGTACAAGTACCAAGTATTTCGAGTATATACCTAACATAAGAAATTTTTTTGGCTGGGAACTCATAGATAATATGCTAATGTCTATTATCCCAGCAGGTTTAAGATGGGATAATCTAACCATTGATGGTACAGCTATTGCAAGAGCTATAGAATGTGGAGCAGTAGAGAAGTTTATTGCAGATGGTGGTACTTCTGTCAAGCCCACTTTCTTTGAAGATTCTTATATATTAGCTGGTATGCCAACAGTAATCATCTGCCATTTTATATGGGGGTATTTAGCCAGCTTAATGAGTGTATGGAGTGAGAGATTATTTGGGGGATATGATATTGGGTGTATTGTAATTTATTTAGGGGCTTGCAATCAATTTAATATTGTAGCTTCTTTTGAAAATGCTTTTAGTTCTACGATATATTCCATTGTTGTAATTTTTATGTTATTTTATATATTTAAACACCTGAAAATTATACAAAAAAACCTTCAATTATCTTGAAAATATTACACATAACACCGTCCTATAAACCTGCATTTATTTATGGAGGAACTACTGTATCTGTAAGTGCATTGTGTGAAAATTTAGTACAGTTTGGGCATGAAGTTACAGTATATACCACCACCGCCAATGGCACAACAGAACTGCCTTTAAACAATAAAATTTCTGCTGAAGTGGAAGGTGTGCAAGTATTTTATTTCAAAAGAATAACAAAAGACCACACACATTTTTCACCTGAATTATTAGTTAATTTATGGAAAAATGCAAAAAAATTTGAGGCTATTCACATTCATTCTTGGTGGAACTTAGTAGCTGTTTTTGCTACATTGATTTGTTGGCTCAAAGGTATCAAACCTATCTTAGCTCCCAGAGGAATGTTGAGTGAATACAGTTTTACACATGAAAACTCACTTAAAAAGCAACTAATTCACACTTTTTTAGGCAAATTTTTGTTATCAAAAACAATTCTACACGCCACCGCCTCACAAGAATTGCAAGAAGGAAAACAACTTATTCCAAATTGGCAGGGCTTTGTTTTGCCTAATATTTTACAACTGCCTACCTATAATATAACAAAAGCTAAAACAGCAGCTACTAAAGATTTTACTATTTTATTTTTATCGAGAATAGATAAGAAAAAAGGCATAGAAATACTATTGGAGGCACTACAAAAAATAACTTTTCCCTTTCACCTGCACATTACAGGAAGTGGTGATGCAAGGTACATTGAAAAACTCAAAAATTTGGCGGAAAAATACCAAATTACCCATAAAATTACATGGCATGGACGCATAGAAGGCAACTTGCGGTACGATTTGTATGCAGATGCAGATGTTTTTGTTTTGCCGTCTTATAATGAAAACTTTGCGAATGTCGTCATAGAGGCGTTGTCTGTGGGTACACCTGTCATAGTGTCTAAGTATGTGGGTTTGGCGGATTATGTAAGCCAACACCAATTAGGTGAAGTCATCAATTTATCGGCTACAGAACTGCAAAAAGCATTGGAAAATTTATATAAAAACACTACTTTGAGGCAAAAAATTAGGCAAACTGCCCCGCAGCAAATACAAAAAGACTTTTCTGCCGAAAACCTAACAGTGGCTTATACAAAAATTTACCAAGAATATCATTTGAATCTATAAGATTTTGAGAATCTTACAGATTTGACTACTACAACTTTTGATGAGATGAAAAAACTTTTTATTTTGATAGGCTTAGTAGCCATTACTACGACAATTAGCTATGCCCAAAGTACGTATATAAGCACTAATCCCGACTACCAGCATTTGGTAGAAAGGTATGAGATTAAACAAGGGAAATTGTCGGAACACCTGTTTACAAGCATGAAGCCGTACAGTCGGCGAGGCATAGCTGCCGTAGCAGATTCCGCATGGAAACAGCCTAATTTGTCTGTGGCAGACAAATTTAATTTGTTGTATTTGCTCAATGACAATGCAGAATGGGCAGATAGTTTGGACAATAAAAGTAAAAAGCCTTTCTTAAAATATTTTTATCAAAACAAAGCTGATTTATATAGCCTTGATAACCAAGATATTAACTTACATATTAATCCCATTTTGTATGCAGGTGGTGGCATAGAAAACAAGTTAGATGATGCACGCCACAACGGTATCAATCAAATTTTTGCCAGAGGTGTAGAAGTGCGTAGTATCATTGCCCAAAGAGTAGGCTTTTATACTTCATTTACCGAAAATCAAATGAATTTGCCTTACTATTTCCGCCAACGTACCGCAGAGGCAGATGCTGTACCACAAGAAGGTTTTTGGAAAACTACAGATGCAGCAGGCGTAGCCAAAGACAAAACTACTGATTTTTTGACTGCAAGAGGTTATTTTACTTTTAATATTGCTAAAAAAATAGATGTGCAGTTTGGGCATGACCGTCATTTTTGGGGCAATGGTATGAGGTCTTTGATGTTGTCAGATTTTTCTTCGCCTTACTTGTTTCTTAAAATCAATACACAAATTGGACGTTTCAAATACACCAATTTGTTTACACAAATGACTACAGAAGTGCTGGCAGCTAATCAGGAGTTTCCTAAAAAATATGCAAACTTTCATCATTTAGGTATCAATATTGGTAAAAATTTCAATATTGGCGTGTTTGAGGGCATTGTTTTTGGTCGTGAGGACACACTTCGCAGAACTAATAGTTATGAATTAGGCTATCTCAATCCAATTATTTTGTACCGTTTTGTAGAGCAACAATTTGGGAGTATAGACAATGCAATATTAGGCATAGATTTTAAATGGAATATCAAAAAACATTGGCAGTTGTACGGACAAGTGATGTTAGATGAGTTTGTGTTAAGTGAAATTCGTTCTGGAAATGGCTGGTGGAGCAACAAACAATCTGTGCAAGTAGGCATGAAATACATTGATGTTTTTGGCATACAAAACCTTGATTTACAGGGAGAAATGAATTTTGTACGACCATTTACGTATGGACATGAAAATTTATATACAAGTTATACGAACTACCAAACGCCATTGGCTCACCCTTTGGGAGCAAACTTTACAGAAATTATTGGTAATTTGCGTTATCAACCTTTGCCACGTTTGCAACTGACTGCTCAAGTAATGTACGCCAAAAAAGGCGAGGACAAAGATGGTAAAAATTATGGTGGCAACCCACTACTACCAAGTGCCACAAGAGTACAAGATTACAACAACCGAACAGGACAAGGAGCAGCCACAACGATTTTATTTGCAGATTTTCGGGCTTCTTATCAAATAAGGCACAATGTATTTTTGGAGTTTCGCCAACTTATACGCAACACAGAAAGTGAATTGACAAAATATAACTATAATACAACTTCCACTTTCTTTGCCTTGCGTTGGAATATGGCGGTGCGAAGTGATGTATTTTAGCTACTTTGTAAGCCTATGTGGTGCGTAGTAAATGTTCCTTTGAAAACAATGTTTTTCAAGGGAACATTTTTTTATAACAGCCCTTATGGTTATTCACAAAACCTTAACAACTTCTAAGCCCCTAACTAAGTTTTTTTTAACTAATTTTTAGAATTTGTATAAAAAATGCTTACTTTATTTGCACAACGTTTAGTCTTGGTTATTGATTTTTCCCAAAAAAGTAATATGAAAAAGCCTTATTTCTTTCTATTTTTTTGCTTTTTGTGTATCACACATAGAGGTACTGCACAAGATACTTTGCGTTTGACCCTTAGACAGGCAGATAGTTTATTGTTAATCAACAATTTAAACTTGATTACTGCCAATTACCAAATAGATATAACCAAAGCCCAAGTTTTGCAAGCTAAGTTGTTTAATAACCCCGAATTTTATAGTGAATGGAATTTGTATAATGGAGATAAACGCCAAGTTTTTGATATAGCTAGCAACGGACAAAAGATTTTTACCATTACCCAAACCTTACGCATAGCAGGGCAACGCAAAAAAGAAATAGCTTTGGCAGACATTAATACGCGGATAACCGAACAGCAATACATGGAGATTTTGCGGGCTACGAAGTACCAACTTCGTAAAAGTTTTTTTGCTATTTACTACATTAATCAGGCGTTGAGTACGATTGGCAGCCAGTTGAATTTATTAGAAGAAACGGTGCAAATGATGAAAAATCAATATGAAAAAGGCAATGTTTCTTTGAAAGATTATACAAGGGTACGAGCTACGTTTTTTGCTTTGTATAATGACCGTAGCCGTCTTTTGCAAGAGCATTATCAAAATGTAAACACAATCAGAACCTTATTGGCTACGGAACAACGCATCAAAGTAGCACCTACAGAGGAAGAATTGAGCATTTACTCCACCGAAAAGTTGCAGTTAAAAAATTTACAAACCTTAGCATTAGAAAATCGGGCAGCTATTAAAATAGCTAATGAACAGGTCGAATTTGCCAATATCAATCATAATTTACAGAAAAAAATGGCTGTACCAGATTTACGGGTAGGCGTTGTGTACGACCAATCGGGTAGTTATGTGCCTAATTATACGGGTTTGTCGATAGCAAGTTCTCTGCCTTTCTTTAACCGCAATCAGGGCAATATTAAACAAGCCGAAATTCAGATAAAACAAGCCGAAAATGATTTAAAATACACCCAATTAGCTATCAAAAACGAAGTTGATGATACTTACAATCAATTACTAAGTATAGAAACGGAATACAAAAAAGTGTCTTCTTCTTTTGAAAGTCAGTTAGACGTAATGACTGATAAATTGATAGAAAACTACAAAAAGGGTAATTTAACACTTATTGAATTTACGGACTTGTTCGAAGCCTACAATAGTTCTTTGATTGCCATTAACCAACTAAAAGCACAACGTATGGCTTTGTTTGAGGAGTTGAATTACTTGACAGGAACGGAATTGTTTAACCAATAATTTTTTAATTAATAATCCAGCTTGAAAGATATTACAAACTATTCAAAACCATGAAAATCTATTTATATACCTCTTTGGCATTGCTTCTTTTACTCCAGACAGCTTGTAACAAAGATAATAGTAATAATGCAGTCATAAAAGCAGCCTCGAACAGCTTTACTTTGAGTGATACGATGTTGCAACGCATCAGCATTGATACGGCACGTAGCCAAACTGTGCGATATACGATTAATCTGAATGGTCGTATCATTGCAGATGAAAGTAAATTGATAGAAGTTTTCCCATTTGTAGGCGGTAATGTTTTATCTGTGAGTGCAGAACTGGGCGACTATGTAGAAAAAGGGCAGTTGTTGGCGGTGGTGCGAAGTGGTGAGGCTGCGGATTTTGAAAGGCAGTTGGTACAAGCTAAAAGTGATTTGTTGGTAGCTCAAAAAAACCTAAGAGTCCAACAAGATTTGTTGGACAGTCGCCTCACGTCTGAAAAAGAAGTAACCGCAGCACAAGGCGAAGTACAAAAAGCTAAAGCAGACTTGGCACGTATCAACGAGTTGATGAATATTTACAACATTAACCAACAAACTGAATACCGTATTCAGTCGCCTTTGTCGGGATTTATTATCGAGAAAAATATTAATCGTGATATGACTTTGCGGTCAGACAAATCCGACAATGTCTTTACTATAGCCCAAATAGACGAGGTTTGGGTTACTGCCAATGTCTATGAAAGTGAAATTGCCAAAGTAAAATTGGGTATGCCCACTGAAATAAAGGTTTTGAGCTACCCCGACAAAAAATTTAACGGCACTGTAGATAAAATTTTTAACGTCTTAGACCCTATTTCCAAGACTATGCGGATTAGGATAAAACTCAAAAATCCAGATTATTTATTCAAACCCGAAATGGTGGCTACCGTCAAAATTACAGCAGAAGAACCACGCCAATCTGTAGCCATACCCTCGTCTGCGGTAGTTTTTGATAAAAGTAGGCAGTTTGCCGTTATTTACAAAGACCGTAACCATTTGGAAACCAGAGAGATAATAGTAGAAAACAGTACGGAAGGCATAAGCTATGTAAAAAATGGTTTGCAAGATGGTGAAATGGTGATAGGTAAAAATGCTTTGTTTGTGTATGAAGCTATGAATGAAAAGTAACCTCACCCCTGCCCCCTCTCCATTTGGAGAGGGGTTCGTTAGTCTGCAAAAATTTCATTGACTTCTACGGTGAGTTGTGGAAAAATATGAGAAGTCAAAGTGTCGTTTTGTGCAGCCACATAAAGCAGTTGGAAATGGTGCTGTTTGTTCAAGAAAAACTGTTGAATGTAGTTTTCCATCGGGTTTGCAATCCAATATTCTTTGACACCTGCCTCTTCATAAATCTTGTATTTATCATAAAGGTCGGTTTTAGAATTAGAAGGAGAGAGAATTTCAACAATTAAATCAGGGCTACCCAAACAACCTGCATCATCTAATTTGCTCAGGTCGCAAACTACGCAAATATCAGGTTGAACAACGGTATAAATGTCTTTAGGCTTTTTACCAACTGGGTTTTTCTTGGGTAAACGGACATCAAAAGGAGCATGAAAAATTTGGCACGCATGACCTTTGAAGAAATTACCAAAAGCCAAACCCAAACGAAAAGAAACAGTTTGGTGCTTGCGACTGGGTGCAGCCATTTGGCGAAGGTAGCCTTTCAAAAGTTCTACTCTTTCGTTGAATTTCCACAATACATAATCAGCATAGGTGTATTGTTTCGTAAGGTCTAATTGTGATAAAGAGTTGATTTCCATAGAGTTATTTGAATTATTATTTAAAAATATACAAAAGTATGCGTTTAGTCTTCAAAAATGTCTGCCACATTTACCTCCAACATAGGAAAAATATGTGCAGTAAGTTGTTCATCAGTAGTTGCAACATTGAGCAACTCATACCTTTGGCTAATATCGTTTAAAATATATTGTTGTAATAATTTTTCCATAGGGTTTGCAATCCAATATTCTTTGACACCTGCCTCTTCATAAATTTTATATTTATCAAAAAGGTCAGTTTTAGAATTGGAAGGAGAGAGAATTTCAACAATTAAATCAGGACTACCCAAACAACCTGCATCATCTAATTTGCTCAGGTCGCAAACCACGCAAATATCAGGTTGAACAACAGTATAAACATCTTTTGGGTTTATACCAACAGGGTTTTTCTTGGGCAAACGGACATCAAAAGGAGCAGCGTAAACATGACAAGAGTGTCCTGCAAAATTTGTAAAAAATGCAGCATTCAGTTTTGCACTTACTCTTTGGTGCTTACGACTGGGTGCAGCCATTTGGCGAAGGTAGCCTTTCAAAAGTTCTACTCTTTCGTTGAATTTCCACAATACATAATCTGCATAAGTGTATTGTTTTGTAAGGTCTAATTGTGATAAAGAGTTGATTTCCATAGCATTAAACATTGAATTTAAATATAGCCTCCCTGTAGAACGGACTTTAGTCCGTTTATGTAAGTATGATAAACGGACTAAAGTCCGTTCTACAGGGAGGTGCTTACACAAAAATAAACAATAATTACCAATCTATCAACGGGCTTTTGTCCATTATGAATGAAGTATGGAAAGATTTTTCAGAAATATTGTAGCATTTTCTATTCGCCACAGGCTGTTTACTTTCTTTTGGGTGGGCATTGTGGCGGTTATTGGAGTGTTTAGTTTTCTTCGCACCCCTATCGAGGCTTTTCCTGATGTAACGAACACGCAAATCATTATCGTAACGCAGTGGGCAGGGCGAAGTGCCGAAGAAATAGAGAGATTTGTTACCATTCCTATTGAGGTAAGCATGAACTCCGTACAACGCAAAACCAATGTCCGTTCTACGTCGATGTTTGGTTTGTCTATTGTCAAAATTATTTTTGATGATACGGCAGAAGACTTTTTTGCACGCCAACAAGTCATGAACCAACTCCAAAACATCAGTTTACCCGAAGGCGTAGAACCCGAAGTACAACCACCGTATGGTCCCACAGGCGAAATTTTGCGGTATGTTTTGCAAAGTCCTACCCGCAACACCAGAGAACTTTTGACATGGCAAGATTGGGTGATAGACAGGCAGTTACGCAGCGTGGCGGGTGTGGCAGATGTCGTGGCTTTTGGCGGTAGAGAAAAGATTTATGAAATTCAGGCAACGCCAGCCTTATTAGTAAAATATGACATTACACCTTTAGAAATCTATCAGGCGGTTTCACGCAGCAATATCAACGTGGGCGGAGATGTTATACAGAAAAACGGACAGGCGTATGTGGTGCGTGGCATGGGTTTGTTAAGTTCTATTGAAGACATTGAAAATATTATTATAGAAAATCTGAATGGTGTGCCTTTGTTGGTCAAGCACGTAGCCAAAGTAGTAGAAACAGATTTACCAAGAGTAGGACAAGTGGGCTACAACGAAATAGATGACGTAGTAGAGGGAATTATTGTAATGCGAAAAGGCGAAAATCCCAGCGAGGTTTTGAAAAGAGTAAAAGAAAAAATAGCCGAATTAGACGAAAGTGTGTTGCCAAATGATGTAAGAATGGAGATTTTTTATGATAGAGATAATTTGATGAAATACTGTTTGAATACGGTAAGTCATAACTTGATAGAGGGAATTATCTTTGTTACGGTCATTGTGTTGCTGTTTATGGCAGATTGGCGAACTACGGTGATTGTGAGTATCATTATTCCGTTGGCTTTGCTGTTTGCTTTTGTCTGTATGCGTATCAAAGGCATGAGTGCCAATCTATTGTCTTTGGGGGCTGTCGACTTTGGGATTATCATAGACGGGGCGGTAGTCATGGTAGAAGGGCTATTTGTGGCTCTTGACCAAAAAGCCCACAAAGTTGGTATGGAAAAGTTTAACAAACTACTCAAATTTGGCTTAATCAAAAAAACCGCAGGCACAACGGCAATGGCGGTGTTTTTCTCCAAACTTATCATTATTACGGCACTTTTGCCTATTTTTTCTTTTGAAAAGGTAGAAGGCAAAATGTTTTCTCCTTTGGCTTATACGTTGGGCTTTGCCTTGTTAGGAGCTTTGTTGTTTACCCTTACCTTAGTGCCTACTTTGTGTACTGTTTTATTAAGTAAAAATGTAAAAGAAAAAAACAATATCATTGTTAATTTTTTTGATAAAATTGTAGAAAAAGGTTTTAACTACACCTATGCACACAAAAGACGTAGTTTGTTGGCAGCTTTGTTACTACTTGGCGGTACTTTGTTTTCTACAAGGTGGTTGGGTACAGAGTTTTTGCCTACTCTCAACGAAGGGGCTTTGTGGGTAGAAGCTAAAATGCCGATGTCTATGTCATTAGACGAAACCGTAAAAATGGTGCATCAACTACGTGCTACTTTACAGAAATTTCCCGAAGTAAACGGCGTGCTATCGCAAACAGGCAGGTCAAATGACGGAACAGACCCAAGTGGTTTTTATTATGTCCAAATGCAAGTCAATTTGAAACACAAAGACGAGTGGCAACGCAAGTTGAGTTTAGATGATTTGATAGATGAAATGGACGTGCAACTCAAACAATATCAAGGAATTAACTATAATTATTCGCAGCCTATCATAGACAACGTAGCCGAAGCTGTGGCGGGTATGAATGCGAATAATGCTGTAAAAATTTTTGGGAATGACTTTGACAAATTAGATGAATTAGCCACAAAAGTAGTAGAGGCTATTCAAAATGTAGAGGGCATCAAAGATGTAGGTGTATTGCGAAATGTGGGGCAGCCCGAAATTCAAATTTTATTTGATGAAGAAAAAATGGCTTTGTACGGAGTGTCTATGGCAGATGCCCAAGCCGTAATAGAAATGGCTATTGGGGGAAAAACCGCCAATGTGATGTATGAAGAAGAAAAAAAGTTTGATATTCGGATAAGATACCCCCAAGAATACCGCCAATCAGAAACAGATATTGCAAAACTCAAAGTGCCTACACTTAACGGCACTCGTATTTTGTTAAGTGAAATTGCTAAAATTAAGACTATAACGGGACCAGCTTTTGTGTATCGGGACAATAACAAGAGGTTTATTGGTGTAAAATTTTCGGTGCGTGAAAGGGATTTGGGCAGCACCATTGCCGAAGCACAAGCCAACGTAAAAGCCAAACTCAAACTCCCCAAAGGCTATACCATGAATTGGACAGGAGAGTTTGAAAACCAAGTTCGGGCTATTGATACTCTCGTTAAAGTAGTGCCTATCAGTGTCTTAGGAATTTTCATTTTGCTGTTTATTAGCTTGGGTTCAATGGAAGATGCTGGTTTGGTATTGCTCAATGTGCCTTTTGCCTTAATTGGTGGCATCTTAATTTTGCACGCAACAGGCATGAACTTTGGTATTTCTGGCGGTGTGGGTTTCATTGCCCTGTTCGGAATTTGCGTGCAAAACGGTGTCATCTTAATTTCAGAGTTCAACGACAACTTAGGGCGAAGGTTAAGCCTTGATGATGCTATCAAATTAGGTATCAAACACCGCACAAGACCTGTAGTAATGACTGCACTTATGGCTTCTATTGGTCTGCTACCTGCTGCACTTTCCACAGGCATAGGTTCAGAAAGCCAAAAACCATTGGCTATTGTCATCATTGGCGGTTTAATAACAGCTACGATTTTGACTTTGTTGGTTTTTCCAATTATCTATTGGTTTGCTCATAGAGGGTGGAGAAAATTAGAAACAAAAGAACAATAGACTTGACAACAAAAAGTATTGATACTATTTTATCAATCCTTTTTGTTGTCAATAGTTTGAATAGAAATATGGGTTTTCATAGCATAGGGTTTGCAAACCCTATGCTATGAAAACTATTTTATGCAAAAATAAATAACACATACAATTTCTACCCTACTTATAGCCTCCTCCCCTACCCTTTTGCTTGCCTTGCCACTAACACAAAAAACCTACGGCTCAACATGATAGCTGCTGCTCCTAAAGCAATAGCTAAACCTGTCCAAATACCAACACCACCCCAACCCATGTAAAACGTAAAGAATGCACCCAACGGCAAGCCTACAATCCAATAAGCAATTAAAGTAATGATAGTAGGCACTTTCACATCTTCCAGCCCTCTAAGAATACCCATAGAAACCACTTGCAAGCCGTCAAATAATTGGAAAATAGCTGCAACTAATAACAGAGAGGCTGCTATTTGTTCTACTTCAGGGCTATCTACATAGAGTTGTGGCAATAAATTTCGGAATAAAACCATTAACAAAGCACACAAACTCATGTACGCCATGACCAAGTGCATCGCACTTTTACCTGCCAACTCCATACCTTGTGTGTTGCCCAAGCCTCTTTGTTGGGCGGTGCGAATAGAGGCTGCCATACTTAGACCCGATGCGATTAAGAAGGTTGTAGCTGCTATGTTCAAGGCTATTTGATGGGCAGCCAAGGTCTTACCGTTGTCTGCTACCCAACCCGACATGACTGCCGAAGCCGAAAAACAAGATGCCTCAAAGGTCATCTGTAAACCTATTGGAATACCAATTTTGAGTAATTGTGAAAAATATTTTTGTTCTACGTCCCAATTCAGACTAAAACGAAAAGGTTGGTAGGTTTTTTTGGTCATAAAAATATATACTATAATAGCTACCATCAGGAAACGAGTAAGCAAGGTAGCCAAACCTGAACCTATTAGCCCTAAACGTGGAAAACCTAAAAAACCAAAGACTAAAACAACATTTAATACTGCGTTTAAAACCTCACCAATAAGGGCTACATACATGGCATCTTTTGGGTGAGCTATGCCTTCCATGAATTGTTTAAATCCAAAATAAATCATAGAAGGTATAACAGAAAATCCTACTAAGTGCATAAACGGAATAGCCATTTCTACAATATGCGGGGGCTGTTTAAAATATGGAAGAGCCATAGACAAAGCCCATATCACAACGTATAAGGCTACACCTATGCCTGCGTACAAAATTAAACCATGTTTGAGCAGTTTTTTACAACTTTCAGTGTCGCATATTGCAGCAGCCGAAGCCACAGGCGGTGTAAGTCCAAAAGAAATACCCATACCTAAAATAACGACCAACATATACAAGGCATGAGCCACACCAGCAGCAGCCAGAGCATCTGCACTGAAATTGCCAACGGCGATGTTGTCTGTTATCATGATGATAATGGTAGAAAGTTGCCCTAAAATAATAGGGTATGCCAACTGCAAAGTTTCTCGGTAATGGTGGCGGTAGGCGGTAGAAATACTGAACATAGTTGTTTGTTTTAAGAAAAGAATAACTTGTTTGTCGTATAAGAAATATTTAGCACTAATATTTTGAATATTAGTGCTAAATCGGAAGGTTACAAAGACTCTAAAAGGCTTCTAAAAGCTACAAATTTCCCTTTGTAACGTCTTGAATGTTCAAATTGTAGGTCTTTGGCAAATTTTTCTTGGTATAACTGGTAATCTGCCATGTTCTTCGCAAAATATTGTACGGAATAGGTAGTGCCTGTATTTTCCTCTACTTCTGAAAGTAATTTGAAAAGTTTGTATTCAACAAATAAACCTGTATTCATCACATCAGGAATATGTACTTCTTGCATCCATTGTAGCCATTCCGCTGCCACGTCATTCTCTACGTTTACCGTTACATTGTATAAAATCATGCTATTTATGATAAAATTGTTTGTAAAATTATAGTTAATATTTTTTGTTATGACCTCACCCCTGCCCTCTCCATTTGGAGAGGGTATTGTGGAATTATTTATCAATTCCATTATTCATACGATTTCCTTGACCATTTTTGTTTAGTCAGGTCTATTGGATTTTCCACAAACCACGTAATAAAACGGCTAAATTGTGGAGCATTGTCATTTGTCCATTGTTCAAACTCTGCCTCGTCCCCTTGATTCAACAACCAATGAATGTATGGAATTGTGTAGTCTTCTTGGTCTATCAGTATCCAATAATGTATAAGATGTGGAAAATTAGTTTTGAGTTCGGGTGTAGCCAACCACTCTTTTACAAAAGCCTGCCGTAACAAAGCTACCTTTTCTATGGTTGTACCATGACTTGAGAGTGCTATTTTTTTCAAAATATCTCCACAATTTTTACCAAATTTAGACGTAAAACAACTATCAGCTACTTGTATTTTCCATGCAGAATTACTGCTTTGCACCACTATTTTAGTGTAAGTATCATACAATAACTTGCTCATTTCATAAGTTCTGGCACTGTTTCTTTCGGCATTGGCAAAGAGTTCTCCATACAAAAGTCCCCACCAAATATTTCCACCGTTCAAATGCACTTTGGCAGCCCAATAACAATTATTGATAAACTTAGCATCTTCTAAAATTCCTGTTTCAAAATATTCTAAGGCTATTTCTCTTTGTTTTTTCATCAAATAAATATTGCCTAAATCATGGTAAAACTTACCGTCATGGGGCGAAAGTTTAATCCCTTCTTTGTAAAATTCAATGGCTTTTTCTTGTTGTCCCAAATTGTCATAACTATTTGCCAATAGACGTATCATATTGGGCGAAACATCTCTATGCGACATTAAAGGGCGTAAAATACGCACTACTTGTTTAAAATCTTTGCCTAAAAAATGTACCGAAGCTATTTGGTATTGGTAGTTGATATTAGCTGTGTCTAACTGTTGGGCTTGTTTAAAAAACTTCATAGCTGCCTTTACATCTCCACTGTCCAAAGCCGACAAACCTTGTCTGCTTAAAGTACGAGCCTGTTGTTGTGGTGTTTGGGCTACTGCAATATTAGCAACTATTAAAAATAAGTAAATAAAAGTAAAAAATTGCTTCATATTTTCCTGAAAAACAAAGAGTTAAGGGATTATTACTATCTATTCTATTGCACCACAAGGACACTTAGAACACAAGTTTTAAATAACTATCATTGTGTTTGAGTGTCCTTGTGGAAGAAATATTTAGAGAAAGAATTACTTGTTAGCAAGTATTATTCTTCTTCTTTCTTATCTTTTTTCTTTTCTTCTTTCAATTTAACTTTTTCACCGTCTTTTAACTTTTTAGAAACAGCCGTAAAAGGTCCCGTTATCACTTCATCACCCTCTTGTAAGCCCGACAAAATTTCTATATTGTCAAAATCACTGATGCCTGTTGTAACTTCTACCATTTTAGCCTCACCGTTTCGCATCACAAAAATAACCTCTTTAATGTCCTCTTTTTGCGAAGATTTTTTGCTGTCATCTGCTGGTTTTTCGTCTTTGTTTTCCTCACCTTCAGGGCTATCTAAGGCTTTCATATTGCGTGTAGTTACGGCAGACAAAGGCACAGATAACACATTTTCTTTGCGATTAGTCAAAACTTCTACGCTAGCAGTCATACCGGGGCGGAACGGATAACGCATTCTGTTCGTAATCAAAGATTGGTAAGACGTAGGCAACATACGAATTTTTACTTCAAACTCCGTAACGCCGTCTGTCAAGGCAGAAGCCCCTACAGTTTCTTTGGCAGAGTTGGCAATAGAAGTTACCACACCTTTGAATTTTTGTTTGGTATGTGAATACGCATCTACATCTACGATTGCCGTATCGCCTAATTTGATACGAATAATGTCGTTTTCATTCACATCTACTCGTACTTCCATTGTATTCAAATCCGCAATTCTCAACATTTCTGTACCTGCCATTTGCACAGTACCTACCACTCTTTCGCCTTTTTTCACTGCCAATTTAGACACAATACCACCCATAGGGGCAGAGACCATTGTTAAAGAGAGGTTTTCTCTGGCTTCTTTCACAGATGCCTCCGCACTTTGTACCGTAAACTTTGATGCCTCAATAGTTTGTTTGGCTGCGTTAAAATCGGCTTGAGCAGATTCGTAGCTGGCTTTTGCCGTTTCCAATTCGGCTTGCGAAGCTACCTTCATGCTATACAATTTTTGCACTCTTTCGTATTCGTTTTTACTTCTTTCCAACTGTGCCTTAGACTGTTCCAAACGGGCAATAGTTTGTGAAAGTGTAGCTTTTTGTGTATTCAAAGATGCAGAAGTTCTGTCGACAATAGATTGGTAGTTGTCAGGACGAATTTTAAGGAGTAGCTGTCCTTTTTGTACAGAGTCGCCTTCGGCTATCCATAGTTCTCGAATTTCCCCCGAAACGTCTGGAGCTAATTTTACCTCCACTTCGGGCTGTAATTTACCAGATGCACTTACTTTTTCAATAATCGTAAGGCGTTGAGCTTTGGCTAAGGTAACTTCAGTAGCTTTTTTGCCACCTATCCAACCTTTTGATTTAGCCACCAATAACCCGACTACCAAAACGGCAACCGCACCGCCGATAATGTACCAAGTTTTTTTAGAATTAGGCTTTGCCATAATAGTAATGAAGATAGATTTTTAAGTTAGTAATAATGCAAAGTCATCAAATTAGATGTAGGCAAATGTACTGATTCGCCACGTATTCGCATAAAACCTATTAGAGTTTTATTTTGCTTTTTGTGTCTATTTACTAATTTTTGCTTGAAATAGTAATAAGTTGTAAATAAGTTGCTCTACTTCATAGCAAAAAGACAGCCTCTACTAGGTTCATTGCTTATCACTTATTCTATTATTTACAAGGCGTAGTGATGGATTTCTAATGATAAATATTGTAAGTAGTAAACTCAAAAACTACTTTAAGAATAAAGTTGCTTCTATTGAACGAATCTTAGTGGCTATGAATTGAACTGTGCTTAGTTTCATTTTGAAGTAGAATGAGAATAAAAAATAACTACTTGACAATGAAGTTATTGCAAAAGTCAATAAACCAAAACCATAGTTTTTTTCTTTAGCAAATAGGTAATTTAACAAATTTAGAAGTTAATAGAAAAAAACAAAAAAGACTTGTCTTGTTTTTTACTTAGATAGGTTCTTTATTGCGGTTTATGTATTATATTCACATAAATTTAGTGGTAAATGCCTGTATATTTGCTGAGTAGGGGCTGCTATTGATATTCCTTTTATACCCACACAACTACTACTTTTCTTATGTATCGACCACAAATATTTTTTATTTTCTTTTTTTGCCTTGTTAATCATCTGCTTTTTGCACAAAGACAGCAAGTAGATAGTATGTGGCATATTGTACAGCAACTCCAACAAGGCAATAACTTTGAACAAGACACAACTTACATCAAACAATTACAAATTTTAGCAACTAATTATGCCTACATTTATCCTGATTCCTCCATTCTGTTAGGGCAAAAAATACAAACTCTTAGTAAAAAAATCAACTATCAGCGAGGCTATTTATATGGCTTGGTTGCTGTTTTAATAGGGAAACAGGCACAAGGTTTAAATATCCAGACCCAACCTCTACTAAAAGAAGTCTTGGCATTGGCAAAAGCATTAGGAGAAAAAAGTATTGAGGCTCGTACTTACAACCAAATGGCTTCGTTGGCAAAAGACGCAGGAGCTAATAAAGATTCCGCATTGGCTTTGTATTATAAGGCTTTGGCTATTCGGAAGCAACTTAACGAACCCAAAGGTATTGTTTCAACATTACACAATATAGCTCTAATGTATAGCAGCTTTGGAGATTATACACAAGCTATGCACTACTACTTAGAAGTATTAAAACTATCTGAAAAATATAAGTTTGAAGACCATAAAGGGCATGTAATACTAAGTATTGCCGAGCTACACACCAAGCAAAATAAATATGATGAGGCTATGGGCTACTACACCAAAGCACAAGAAATATTCAAAAAAACAGGCAATAAACGAGGCGAAGGCATCATTTTACATGAATTGGGTGAAATGGAGCAACGTAAAGGTAATCTCAATCTTGCCCTACACTACTATTATCAATCATTGGGCTTGCGAAAAAGTATCAAAGATTACAAAGGTATAGCATATTGTTACAGTAGTTTGGGTAAATATTATCAGGCACAAGACAGCTTTAGTAAAGCAGTGGAATTTTATGCCAAAGCTATTAAAATTAAAAATTCTATCTATGATATTGCCGAACTGCCCAAAGATTACAAAGGTGTAGGGCAGTGTTTATTACAACTTCATGACTACAAAAATGCTTTACAAGTAGCACAGAAAGGATTAGTGCTGGCTACTCGTGCATCATTAAAAATACATATTAGGGATTGTTCACAACTCATTAGCCAAGTATATAAAGCTACTCAACATTATGATTCTTCTTTATACTATTTTGAACAATTCAAATTGTATGCGGATAGTTTGCAGAATCAGGACATAGAAAGGAAAACAGCTCAATTACAAGCTCAATATGAATTTGAGAAGAAGGAAGAAGTATTAAGGCGTGAGCATGAAGTAGAAAAAACAATGTACTTATGGCTAAACCTGTTGATTATCTGTATATTAGTGGGAGTTTTGGGATTCAGCATTTATATTTATAAAAGCAGAATAGCATTACAAAAGTCATACAATAGTTTGGCACAAGCCAATGAAACAATAAAAACACAAGCTGTAACCCTACAACAACAAACTCAAGAACTAGTTACTGCTAACCAAACTAAAGATAAACTTTTTGCTATTATTGGACATGACCTCAAAAGCCCTATAGCTTCATTATTAGGTTTGCTTAATCTCTTAGCAAGTCATTCTGTTTCGCAAGAGGAGTTTATGGAATTGGCTCACCACATTGAAAAAAATCTCTTGCAAGTTCATGCTACCCTCAATAATCTATTGGAGTGGGCAAAAAGCCAACTAAAAGGCATTCAGACTACTCCACAAAAAGTCGTACTGAAAGATTTAGTGGAAGAGAATATCAATTTATTATCAGAAATAGCCCACAATAAAGACATTTCAATATTTTTAACTATCCAAGAAAATCATTTCGCATGGGCAGATAAAGAACAAATTAATTTAGTCATCAGAAATTTATTGAGTAATGCCATTAAATTTTCAGAAAAAGGTGGAGCTATTAATATTAGTACAAAAGACAATAAAAATCAGTATTATGAAATAGCTATTTGTGATAATGGTGTAGGCATGTCTGCCGACAAACTAAACCAACTATTTGATGTTCCTACTACTACTTACGGCACAGCAGGTGAAAAAGGTACAGGCTTGGGACTTACTTTGTGCAAGGATTTTGTCCAGAAAAACGGGGGAGAAATATGGGTAACAAGTGAACCCCATAAAGGTAGCACATTCTATTTTACATTACCCAAAGTATAAAAACACCCAAGAAAATTCATAAAAAACTATACAAAAACTACAACTATTTTAAAGCCTTTTCGTAAAAATAAAAAAGAGGAAAAACTTGTTTTTTTCGTTTAAACTCTTATTATTGCATTCATAAATACTGCATATAAAATGCTACTACAACATAACGATATACACTTACAACCAAATGCCATTTTAGCAGGTAGCTGTCAAGCTATTTCGTGTTGGTTGCGTTGTTGTGAATATCTGGGTGTAGCACATTGCAAGTTGGTCAAGTAATTTTACTCTCCTAACAGCATATAAACACACCCAAACTTACTTCTATCAAAAAAGCAGGTTTGGGTGTTTTATTTTACCTACTTTCTACTTCACATTTTGTCAGGTTTACCGCAAACGGAACACTTATTGCAATACAAAAAGTAAAAAATAGCTTAAAAAATTTGCATTTGTGTTAAAAATGTGTTAAAGCTACCAATATAAAGTAACGATTTTTTTTGTACCAACGTACATACATTACGTAGTGAGAGGCTTACTTAGCACTCACAAACTAAACAATCAAACAATAACCTATTTTCTTTCACCACAAACTCCTACTATTATGAAAACTGTTTGGAACAATTCTCGAACTTCCGACACCCAAAGAGGCAAAGGCGAAAGACGTACAGACCGTACTCCTCGCCCTGAAACAGGAAGCCAAAAAGAACAAAAATCTGGCGAAAAATTAAAGCCAAACAATGTTCTTGTCTCTGAGCAGGCAGCTGCCTGCTCAGAGATTATTTCGCACTAAAAAAGTCATCTTTCACAAAAAAAGATGACTTTTTTAATTTAGCACATTCGCCTTTAGGCGAATACATAAGCTCTTAGGTTATTCGCCTAAAGGCAAATATACTTTACAAGCTATAACAGCCTTTTTTTAGTTGCCTCCAAATCTGCAATAAGTTCTTGCATGACTTCTGCCACAGGACGCACAGCTTGTACTTGCATAGCCACTTGTCCTATTTCCCACTCTCCTTCTTGCCAATCTCCTTCAAAAATTCCTTTTTTAGCACGTCCTTTTCCTAACAAATCTGTTAGAACTTCGGGAGTAGCTCCATTATTTTCTGCCTCTTTTACTTTTTCCCAAAATGGATTTTTGACCAACCGTACAGGGGTTAATTGTTTCATAACCAATTCGGTTTCGCCTTCTTGTAAACTCACGATTTTGTCTTTAAAAGCCTGATGTGCAGACGATTCTGTAGTGGCTGCAAACAAAGTACCTATTTGTACGCCCTCAGCCCCTAATGCCAACATTGCCAAAATAGCACGTCCAGAGGCTATACCACCTGCTGCAATGACAGGAATTTTTACGGTAGCTGCCACCGCAGGAATTAGGCAAAGCGTAGTAGTTTCTTCTCTGCCATTGTGTCCACCCGCCTCAAAACCTTCTGCAACTATGGCATCTACGCCAGCCTCTTGGCTTTTCAGGGCAAATTTCACACTTGATACTACGTGAACTACTGTAATACCATGCTGTTTCAACAAAGGTGTCCAAGTTTTAGGGCTACCCGCCGAAGTGAATACAATTTTTACTCCTTCGTCTATAATCACTTGTATCGTTTCTTGAATACGAGAGTACAAGAGTGGAATATTTACCCCAAAAGGCTTATCTGTGGCTTGTTGGCATTGGCGAATATGCTCACGCAGGAGTTCGGGAGGCATAGAACCTGCCCCAATTAAGCCCAAACCGCCTGCATTGCTCACCGCAGCAGCTAAACGCCAACCACTGCACCAAACCATGCCAGCTTGTATGATAGGATATTGTATGCCAAATAATTTTGTAATGGCGGTAGTCATCATGTAATATTGTTGTAAATAAGAGAAATTGATTTATACTTAGAGTTTATGAGTGATTATTTTACAGCATAAATTATTAGAGCCATTGATTATCAATCATTTAGACAGGCTTAATTCTTTAATACAAATTATTCTTAAACTCTACTATTATTGTGTTTGATTGCTACATAGTTAGTAGTAAGAAACAACTCTTTGTACTCACTGTACTCTATTTTATGAATACCATTTTGTAAAACCCTATAAATATCATAGCCTTGTAAAATAGTAAAAAAATCTTCTAAAAAAATTCTTGCTTTAATAGAAGCCAAACCAAATTCAAACTGTATCATTTTAATTTTTTGTTGCTGCAAAAGTTGCTGACAGCCCTTTAATACTTCTATCTCGAAGCCCTCAACATCTATTTTTAGCAAATCTATTTGTTGAATATTATTTTCTTTACAAAAATTATCTATCGTATTTACTCTTACTTTTTGGGATTTATTCAATGTAATATTATAGTTGGCATAGGAAGACGGAAACATAGAGGCACACACACTTGTATCTCTATCATAAAATAAGTCTAACTCCCCTTCTTTGCTCCCCATAGCCAAATGGTGTGCATGAAAGTTAGGCTTGTTACTAATATTTTTCATTAAGTTAAAAGCCTCTATTTGTGGCTCAAAAGAATGCAGTTGAAAGTTTTTACTCAAAGTATTCAACACTAAATCAGAGTATTGCCCCACATTTGCACCTACATCAAAAATCATTAGCTCTGATGTCAGGACAGAAGTTTGCAATAATTCTAACAAATATTTTTCACCACTATGATTGGGTATGTGTCCTCGGTCATAGTTCATGCCTTTGATGGCAACCTTAAATAAAAATTCATAAAAGGATTGGAAATGCTTATTACCAAGTAAAAAATCTTTTAACATAATTCTGATTAATTGAATACATTACAAATTAACTTGCTTAATTCTATTAAACCAATCTATTTATGTATAATATTAGCTTGATGCTGAATTTCGTGCTTTCTCAGCAAAAGCCTTTGACCAGCATACCCACAACAAAAAAATGAAACCGTACACAATGACCTCAAACAAATACCGATGGTTAAAATCAAACGTAGCAGGAGAGTAAATGACATTGAGGCTGAGTAGTGCCACTCGCAATACATTGAGGCTAAAAATACCAAGTATGCCCAAAGGAATAAACCAGAGTTTGTGCCAAATACTGCCCGCAAAGCCCATAATAAAAATAGAAAAAACGGCATAGAGTTTCAGTCCGTTGCAAGGTGAACCTACCGAAAGTAATGCCTTGTTATCTACGCAGACAATATGCCCTTCTAATAAAGAGGTATTGTAACCTATTAGTTGCAACAAATTACTACTTAAAGAGGCTATTTGGTAGTTGAGCCAATGGTCTAAGGCATTTTCGGGAGGTACAAAAAATTCATAGACGAGCCAAGCCGTTGTGCCTACAACAGCCGTAAAAACGACAAACCGCAACCAATCTTTTTGCAACATAACGAAAGGGTTATTTTGACAAAAATACACAAATAGCTGAATTTAAAAGCATTGTTAGTGATGAATCTATCAAACTTAACGGCATTGTAATACAAGAAATGAACTTAGAAAAGTCGATAGATGTTAGGCTACAATACTAAACTAACTCCAAAAAATTTATGCAAATAGCAGACTCTCATTGCGACTTATTAGCCTATTTATTGTATGACGAGGGACACCAATATGACGAGGTGGCTCGTTGTTCCATTCCACAACTCAAAGCAGGCAATGTTATTTTTCAAACCTTAGCCATTTATACAAATACATCTGAAGAATCAAGTTCTACAAGTGGCTACTTACAAAGTGAACTTTTCAAAGATTTAGTAGAAGAAGAAACAGAACTTAGGCTGATTAGTAGTGCCGAAGACTTAGAAGATTTGGAGGAAAGTGGGCAAATTGGTGTAATGGCATCTATAGAAAATGCCTCTGGGTTTTGTGCCGAAGGCGAGGACATCACAGAGGGTTTTGAAAATTTAGAGGCTATTATAGACAACGTAGGCGGAAGATTATTGTATATAAGTCTTACACACCACCACAAAAACCGTTTTGGTGGCGGTAATTACACCCGAACAGGGCTAAAAGATGACGGTTGTAGGCTCTTGGATTACTTGGACGGTAGAGGCATTGCCGTAGATTTTTCGCATACAAGTGATAAATTGGCGTATGATATTTTGAATTATATCACTACCCAAAATTTAGATATTCCTGTTATGGCAAGCCACTCAAATTTGCGTACTGTTCATAAGCACAGACGGAATTTGCCTACAGAAATAGCCCAAGAAATTTTGGAAAGAGGCGGTGTAATTGGTTTTAATTGGATTAAAGAATTTTTAGGCAAAAATTGGGGGTATTACATCAAAAATATAGCAACAGCTTTTGATACTTTTGGCGAAGACGCAGCTATTTGTATGGGGACAGACTTTTTTCACACTCCACAGTTAGAAGACGAAGAAGACAGTGATTTTTTTGAGGGCTACCAAACCGCCTCAGATTACCCTACAATGCTTGAGGCTTTGTATGCCAGCAACTTGTTTAATGAACAGCAAATTGAAAACTTTACTAAAAATAATTTATTGAATTTTGTGGAAAAAATATTGGTGAACTATTGATTAGTAAGTAATAGGAAATGATTAAAGTGTAGTTATACTTTTTTGTAACTCCTTGTAAATGAAGCACAAAGATATAAGTTCACTAAGAAAAAATAGTAGCTTGTTCTTCTTCTTATTGATTGGTAGTAAGGCCAATAGCTTGATAAACAATGTATTTGCCTTACTACCAATACGATTTTAGCCTGCCCACTTACTTTTTATGACTGTTTACTCCTGCTATAAATCTGCCACAATCTTCATAAAATCTAAGGCAAATTTTTGTACCATTTTCCGATAATCATCTTGGTATTTTGGCAAGACTTCATGATGATAAATAGCTGCCAGTTTCTCTGCCAAACTTTCGGGCTGGTACGGGTCAAAAAAAGTTCCCTCTTTCCCTAACTGTTCATCATGTACGGGTAGATTTGATGCAATAATACATTGGTTCATTGCCTTAGCATCTTCTATAACGGTACTCCAGCCCTCAAACAAGGACGGTTGAATCACCGCCATTGCCTCTTTCATTAACCTTAACTGTTCTTTTCTGTCTATAAAACCTAAAAAACGAATATTATCTGCCAAACCATGTGCATTTACGTAATCTTTTAGGTCTTGCGAATAAGTTGCATTACGATAATCATGTTCCTTCCCCGAAAAAGCAACAACACACTCTATCCCTTTCTCTTTTAATAACAGAATTGCCTTAATCACTACGATATGATTTTTGTGTACCCAAAACTGATTAGGGGCAAAAAAATAACGAGAAGGCAAAGAAAATTTTTGTAGAACAGTCTGCCTATCTACCTCCTCATAGTTGGGGTGCGTAACGGCAAATTGTAAAACAGCCGTCTTATTAGTAGCTTCGGGATAAAATTTCTGGAAATCTGCCAAAGCATTGTAACTACTGAATACTAACGGAACTTGTAGGTTTACAAGTTTTTGGTGTTGTGCAGCCCTACTTTTTAACTCGTCAGCAGAAAAAAAGTGCGGTAAGTATCTTTCTTGAAAGTCGGGTATCCAATGTAACATTTTATTGGCGGGTATTCTGCCAAAAAAGTAGGCTTTGGGGGGATTAGGAAATAAAACAGCTAAATTTTTAGGTCTTTTGTCTATCAATATTTTCCCAGTAGTAATTAAGCTAATTTTGTTGATAAGTCTTTCTGTAATCTTGTAACTATTTGAATTGTAAGCTATTGCGTCATCAAACAAATGATAAGATATAAATGGATAGGCTAATGGGCGGATAGGCTCTATGTCTTTTTCTTGGTACACAAACAAACAAATATGCGGTTGTTGTTCTGTGGGCAAGGTCTTTAGTGCCTCTATCAAATTCATAATATAGTACGAACCAGCTATCCAGTCTGGCAAGTATGAAAAAATTAACCCTATTTGAAGTCGTTGGTTTTCAGCCATTTTACATATCGTTTAATACCTTCTTCATTGGAAACAGTTTGCACAAAACCTAATTGCTGTAAGGCACTAATATCGGCTTGCCAATACAAGGGGTCGCCTTGCTTCTGTTCGTTTGAAAAACCAAAGTTAATATGATTATCTAATTCTTTAAAGAATAAAGTAGCAACTTCTCGAATAGTCGTACTTGTACCTGTGGCTACATTATAGACTTCTCCCTTGCAAGGGGCTTTTGTAATCACTAACTCTATGACTTGTAAAAGGTCATCTATGTAAATAAAATCTCTGGTTTCGTTGCCTGTACCAAATAAACAAATTGGATTTTGTTGCAAACTCTTTTGGTACAAATCCCAAAAAAGTTGTTTTTTAATGCCTTCGCCATACGCCGAAAAAATACGCAAACTACAAGTAGGCAAGCCAAAAAAATTGGCATACTCCGTTAATAGGTATTCACTTTGTAACTTGTGGAAGCCATAAGGCGAAACAGGTTTGGTAGGACTTTCTTCTTTGATAGGCAATACAGCAGGATTTCCGTACACTGCAGCACTCGACAAGTTAATGAACTTACAAGTTGGATTTTCTTTCTTAATAATAGATAATAGTTTGTTTACGTTAGAAACATTCAACTCAAAATCTATTTCAGGGTATTGAAATGAAAATGCAACATTGGCACTACCCGAAGCATTGATACAAACGTCATAGTGGCGATGTGTAAATAAGCCAGAAAAATCTGCATTAAATTTGGTAATTTGGGTGAAGTTGGCTTGTTCACTATGTCGCAAACCACAAGCCCAAACGTCATGCCCCTTTGCAGAAAAGTAACGAATACAATGACTCCCGATAAAGCCTTGACCACCAATGACTAATATTTTCATATCTTTTTTGCTATGTAGGAGTACATACGTCCAGCTATTGCCATTTCATCAAAAATACCCGTATATCCCGTTTTTTTATCTAAATACCAATTAAACAGTTCAAATAACAATGGAATGTGTACTGCCCATGCAAACCTACGTTCAAATATTATTTGCCTTACTCGTTTTATTTCTGCTTGAAACGCCGTAGTAGAGAGAGGGAAGTAATTAATCACACTGTCATAGTGTTTAAGTTCTTTCAACACCTCTAAACCTGCTTTTTGCATAGCATTTTTATATTCTGTGGGCGAAAAAGCATTTTCACCACCATAATATTTCTGCAAGGGGTGGCTTTCTAAAAACCATTGTTTGTCTGCCTCATCAAATACTACATGGTCTCTGATAGTTACTAAAATACCTCCTTTTTTCAGCACTCTGGCACATTCTGCTATAAATTTATCCAAATCGTAAGCATGGTGCATAGCTTGACGCACATACACAATATCATAAGTTTGGTCTGGAAACTTGATGTCCTCTGCAAAAGCCTCAAAAACTTCTATATTTTGCAGTTGGTAGTGTTGTACTAATTGGCGGATAGCCCCCGCCCCAATCGTAAAGCTGCTATCAGGCTCTACGGCTGTAACTTCATAGCCATTAAGGGCAAATGCAATACTACTAATGCCGTTACCACAACCAATATCTAATACTTTTTTGCCTTGCGGTTGGTATGCTTGAATCAGTTGTAGAGTGGCTATGAACTCCTCGCTATGCCTGAACCTTTCTATATTTAAAGGTAAATCTTCCTCAAAATAGGCTTTCTCTACCAAATCCTTAAATTCAGGTTGTTGGCGAATATAGATAATGGTTTCTTCCCAAGTCATTTTATCTTTCATCTGCTGGTATAGTACGTATAATAGTTGCTGGATTTCCGCCTACGATTGTCCAATCGGGTACATCTTTAGTTACAACACTTCCAGAAGCTACTATTGCCCCTTCTCCAATCGTAACACCTTTTAGAATAATAGAATTAAAACCAATCCAAGCCTTATCTTTAATAGTAATTTTGGCTCTTTTTACATTTGTCCAATCTTTGTAATAGCCTATTTTATTTTCATCTACTCCTCTTTTCCAATCTTTTACATCATTTTGCCTTTCTGCCCACTTGGTAGAGTGTGAATTATTATCAGCTACAGTACAACCCCATGAAAACATGACATCATTACCAATTTCAATTTCTTCTATACAAATGAACATTCCTCCTCCTATAAAAGTATTATTCCCAATAGTAATTTTGCCTGTTTGTACCTCAAAAATAAATTGTCCACTAATCAAAGAATCTGTGCCAATAGTCATATATTTTTTCCCTACTTGTGGATTACGAACACTCAAATAAAAATTATCAAGGCGTGTATTTGCACCTATTAAAGCATGGTTAATTAAGAGTTCCTCTTGTTCATTTTTTGGAGGAGTTGGAGGTACATCTGTTGTCAATTTTCTTAACAAAAAATGTAATATTCTTTTAATTAGATTTTTCATAAATATTGTTGAAAATAAGCCAACATCAATTTCATATTTTCTGCGTATGAATACTGCGTTAGTGTCTTTCGCTGACCATTTTTGGCTATTTGTTGCCTTTCTGCATCATGTTGTAAGTAATACAAGGCTTTTTCAACAGCATCTTCTGGCGAATCATAATACACTACTTCGTGGTCATCAAATAATCTATACTTAGATTGTTTGCCATCTGTCAATAACAAAGTTCCTACGCCTGTGGCTTCATACATACGCATATTGACTGCATATTCACCTGCAATATCTATATGTGCATTGAAGGTAATTTTTGACCTTTGTAAAGTCCTGAACATCTCTAACCCCCAAACAGCTTCATGTAAACGGCGGCGTGTTGGGTGTGTAAATAGTCTTTTAAATAAGAAATTCCGCCTATCTTGTATTGCTATATTTTCAGTTCCCAAACCAAAAATTTCTAAGGGTGTTTTTTGGAATAAATAATTTACTAACTCTATTCTTTTGGTATGTGAACCACTTAAACTGCCTACAAAACTAAAAGGAATATCTTGTGCAGGTGCGTATTGTTGTAGCCCTGTCAATATAGAAGTATCGAAAGCAGCAGGTAATAATTCAGCTTGATAACCCGTTGCCCTAAATTTATCTACATAGCTTGGCAATGAAGTCAATACCAAACTTAATTGTTTGGGTTCTTTACCGTTTGGTATAGGGCAGGAAATCCAGCCATAAATTTTTTTAGTAGTAGGTTTTATAGCCTCTAAAAATTCGCCATAATATTGAAACATACTACCAATGAAAAACACATCTGGCTGTATTTGCTTTGCCTGAGCTATAGGAATTGTAAACTCCCAATGTTTTTCATCAAAAGGTACGTTATTTTCCTTTGCCCATGCTTGTTGTAATGGCTTGGCGTTAGCAATGATAAGGTGTGCTTCTGCCCCTAACAAATTAGCATGATGCGTGTATGCCCCAAAAACTCCAAAAAAATCATTCATCAAAGCCTTTAATTGTTCTTGATAAGAGACTTCTAATAAATGAGGTCTATTCACATAGAAATTCTTTAAATAATCTGCGTAATAGGTGGCAAAGTAGATGATTTTCATACATTTTTTTGGATAACTTCTTTCACATACATAATTTCCTCTGCACTCAAATCTGCATACATAGGCAAAGATAAAATTTCTTTTTGATATTGGTAAGCTACAGGAAAGTCTTTAGCGGTGTAACCTTCGTGTGCATAACAAGGCAGAAACGGCAGCGAAGTAGGATAATGGATAGATGTCTGTATGCCATTGGCTTGTAAAAGTTCTTGTAAGGCAGTTCTGTCCTCAGTCCTAATCACGTATAAATGAAAAACGTGGTAGGAGTTTTCTCTAATCTTAGGAGTTACTACGCCCTTTATATTGGCTAACAACTGATTGTATAATAAGCCATTTGTATTGCGTTTTTCATTCCAATTATTTAAATGAGGAAGTTTTATATTCAAAATAGCAGCTTGTAGGGTGTCCAAACGGCTGTTACGCCCTTCTATTTGGTGGTCATGTTTCTGAATTTGTCCATGATTGGCTATACGGCGAGCAGTTTCAGCTATTTGGTCGTTGTTGGTAGTCATACCGCCAGCATCACCATAAGCCCCCAAATTTTTACCGGGATAAAAGCTAAAACTTGCAGCATCTCCAAAAGTCCCTACTTGTCGTCCATTTATCTTTGCTCCATGTGCTTGTGCCACATCTTCAATCACAATTAAATTGTATTTTTTCGCAATTTCCATGATAATAGGCATATTGGCAGCCTGTCCGTATAAATGAACAGGGATAATAGCCTTTGTTTTTGCTGTAATCTTCGCCTCAATCAGTGCAGGGTTAATGGTATAATAATCTTCCTCTACATCTACAAAAACAGGTTTTGCCCCCATATTGCTCACCGTTTCAGAAGTAGAAATCCAAGACATGGCAGGTACAATGACCTCATCTCCTACCCCAACGCCAAAGGCTTTGAGCAAGATTTCTATAGAGTCTGTACCATTACCACAACCTATACAATGTTTTACACCAACAAATTGAGCAAAAGATTTTTCAAATTGCTTGACAGGCTCACCACCCACAAACGTAGTGGTAGTTAATATATTTTGAATAGCATGGTCAATTTCAGTCTTGATAGACAAATATTGTGCTTTTAAATCTACGAAAGGAATTTGCATAAAAAGATATTTTATTACTCCCTAAGGGTTTTATAAACTCTTAGAGAGTTTGTAAATGAAATAATAATTTACAGATTACGGATTTTTTTGGCAGGATTTCCAGCATATACGCCTGCCTCTGTAATATTTTTTGTTACCACTGCCCCTGCCCCAATTACTACGTTATCACAAATAGCAACGGGCAAAATCGTAGCATTAGAGCCTATGGAAACATTGTTTCCGATTTGCGTACTTTTCCACAGTTCTTTTTTACCTCCTGCGGGTTTACCTTCTGTAAACAAATCGTTGATAAACACGACACCATGCCCCACAAAACAATGATTACCAATGGTAACTAACTCGCAAATAAAAGTATGTGATTGAATTTTACAGCTTTCACCAATACTTACATCTTTTTGTATCTCTACAAAGGGACCTATAAACGTATTAGCACCAATAGTACAACCATACAAATTAACAGGTTGTACTACTGTTACATTTTCACCAAAATTGACATTGATAATGCCTATATTTTTTTCTTTAAAGTTCATGAAAGTTTAAGCATCTAATCAAATTAATATTTATGACTATCGGATTTTGCGTAGCAGACTATTTTCATTTGCCTACAAACTCACCACCCAAAAGTGAATATCTACCCGAATATCCCAGCAAACTCCCGCAGGAATTATCCCACTTTCGTTTTGTATCTTATGATTTGCCCAAAAATTCGTAACACTTGCCACAGCTTGTGAGGCTATTTGCTGTTCTTTTTCTACTGCAAAAGCCCTATTGATAGCATTGTCATATTTCACAATATACTTCAGTTTAGCATCTACAGCTTTGTTGAGATGTGTATAAAACAATACACCTAAGAGATTTGTATTGCCTTGCCCCAAGTCTTTAGCTTTTTGCATATCACTCAACAACTTTCTTGGGTAAAAGCCCTGCATACTTGCATTAGCTGCGGATTCATCTACAGTATAACCTGCTTTACAGACAATAAAAGTAGAAGGATTTGTAAAATCTTTCATTATCGCAATATCAATATCACGCCAATCTCTGGCACATAATAAATTTTGGCGGTCTGCTGACAACCTTTTTTGTAACTGAAAAGCCAACCTATCTCTAATCGGAATATCTGCCTTAGAAGTTAGTGCCAAATATGCTAATTCACTTTCACCGAAGTTATGATGAAGTTGTGAAAGTTCTTGTTTCAAAAGTAATAAGTTCATAGTTCTTAGCAATTATATTGCGATACATAAGCAAATTTATGGTGTAGGCTTACAACCTTACACTTTCAGTTGATAAAAATCTTCTATGAGTTGATTAATTTCCCAAAATACTCCTTCCGAAATATGGCTATAACGTTGTACTTCCTGCATCAAAGCCAATAATCTTTTCAATTTGTTTTCCTCAAAGCCTGTTTTTGCCACTACATCTTGGAAAAATTCGGGGCTGTCATAGTGGTTGGTATTAATATAAAAATGTGTCCGAATATGCTCCAATAAATAGGTAAACCGTTTTTCTATCAGTTTTTTATCGTCCCTATGCTGAAAATACAACTGCCCTACGGTTCTCGTAAACTCCAATGAAATATTTTGCGGGGGTCGCATTATTGGAATAATACGTTGTTGGCGTTTAGCCCCAAAAACAATTAGCAACAAAATACCTACTAAAAATACCCACCACGCATAACGAAAAGCATCGTGATTTAATAAGACTCTAAACATATTTTTTGCTCCTTTCCGCCCTACTTTATAGTATTCGTCCCATATCAAATGACGGTCTTTGGGCAAATAAGAAAGAGCATTGGCAATGTATTCGTGGTTTTTTGTATGTAATAAATTGTAGTTGGTAAAAAGCAACGGGCAACTGTGTAAATAAAAACCTCCTTTTCCATAAGGAATATACACAAAATTCACCATTTTATTACCTCTTTTGCCCAATAAATAAATTGGATTGGCTTTTTTTATTTTATGAAAATAGTTTTCTACTGATGTTTCTTTAAATTCGTAAGACTTCGTTTTAAAGTTGGTATTGAATAATTGTAAAGTATCTAATTTGCTATCTTCTACGCTGGAGGGTATCCAAGTTACATTTTCTTCTATTTGTATGCCCAATGTATCTGCAAAAGCCCCTGAAAATTGGTGTGAAGCTATAAAAAAGAAAGTACCTTCGGCTGCAAACTCTAATAAGGTGTTCGTTTCCTCTGCGTCTGGCTGGAAATGGTCATTGTAAATCAAGAAATTAATAGTTTCCGCCTCAAACTCCTCTTGTTTAAGCTCATACAAAGTTTGGTAGTTATCTATGATACTGCCTTGTGGAAACAACTGTGGTAGCAATTCTCTAAGGACATAGCTCCCATACGGAATTTTATCGTCTTTGCTATAAGTCCGTTTCCAATTCACAGGTTTAGGCATAATGTACTCTACAAAGCCCAACAAGGCAATGCAAAACACGACCAAAGCTATGTATGTTTTATTTTTTGATAACATATACAAATTTATACTAAGAAAACAGTACATTCGCCTTCAGGCGAATACTATACTTTAATTAACAATAAAAGCTATTCGCCTAAAGAAACTATACTATTAGCTCAACAACATCAACTAAAAGTTATTACGATAGTTGGTAACTATTCTTAATGTTGTAACTGCATGAGGGCTGTAAAAGCATCACGCATATTAGAACCAGTCTTTTCTTTTTCTACAAGTTTCGGGTGTGCCACCAAACCTTGTTGCCCTCTCAAAACTACCTCTTTAGCTGTTTTATCTTTTAATAATTCTGTCCAAAATTTCCCCCATTCTTCCAAAGACAATCTTGGATTGTCCAATCTATGCCTTTGCATATAGGCTTCCAACTTAGTCGTTGCTAAGTTCATGGCTGCGGTTTTAGCATCTACAGCCTCTGTTTCGGTCATTTGAGGAGCTGCGGGTGTATTACTAGTTTTTTTGGCAGTTAAAATATTTGTATATTTAGGACTTGCTTCCCCCATTAAAGCTACAATATCATATTTTAAAACCTCTTTTGTCAATTTATTTCTGATTCCCATTGCATCAACTTTATTGTTCTTAGCCACTTTTAATAAAGCCCCCATCAAGTCTTTTTGTCCAGCAAAGGCAGGCAATAACATAGATTCCGCCATCACTTGTTCTGCATACGATTTCCAAGAGGCTGTTTTTACCTTAGACATTGCGTCCATGTACTCTTGTGCCAAAGATTTGTCGACAAATAGTTTAGACTGAATACTATCACCGTACTTTGTGAGGAGTTCGGAAGCAGATTTGATATGGTCTTGCAAACTATCTAAGGACTTCTGAATGGTTTTATCTGCTGGATTTTGAGCAAAAATAGAGGTACTGTAGAGTGTAATGAGTACGAAAAATGTAAAAATACGGAGTATCATAGGCTAGAAGATTACTACAAACAAATATAAATTTAATTTCTGCGAAACGAACAAAAGATATAAGAATTTTCTGAAAAATGCAAGCACACAAAAAAACAGTCAATTTGCAAATAATTGACTGTTTAAAATTGTTTGGAACTAATACAGTACATTTAATTCAGGGTTACTGCATTAATGCCTTCTCTACTTCTTTGATGTTGATAGCAAAATTACAGTTTTCACATTCGTTGCGTTTGAAAGTAGCTATACCGATAACATTGCCCGAAACGTCCATCACAGGGCTGCCACTGCTACCCGGAGAAATGGCTGCGTCCATTTGAATTACGCCTTGCTCACTTCGCACTGCCGACACAATGCCCTTAGTCAAAGTTTGTTCGAGTCCTTTGGGATTGCCCAATACAAAAACTTCTGCCCCTGTTTCCACTTCATTTTTAGTAATTTTGAGAAACGGAAAAGTATTATTTCTTGGAATTACCTTAAACATCACACAGTCATAGTCGGCATTTTGTGCCAAAATTTCACCTACATCATATACATCTCCGTCTTTGGTTTTTATCCTAAATTTTTTGCCTTCATCAAAAACGTGATGATTACTTAATCCAACACCTTCGGCATTAATAAAAAAACCTGTTCCAATACCTAACCTGCGATTGGTTTCGTCATATACTTCTACCAAGAAAACAGCAGGCGAAGCCGTTTTAAACAATTCTTGTGGCGAATACTTTTGTTCTGTTTCGCCATACGTAATGCGAGGCATAGGTGTTTTGCTACTGTTATTGCCACTATTCAAAGATTTTGGAGTGTTGTTACTCACAAATTGCCCGTCTGCGTAACGTTGAAAAACAGATAAACTGTCATCTACATACGTAAGATTAAGGGTAGAAAATTTTTGTTTCAAAATCTCTGCATTTACAGATAACTTTCTGTCTTTCAAGGTAATATAAGCATACACCGTTTGTTTTTTGCTTTTAAATGGCATACTTTTATCGGTACGCACACGCACTTTACTGCCTATTAATTTTTGTAAATACTCAGTAGCGGCGGGTGTGTCTTCTACACCCAACAAATCTACGGTTACGCCATCAGACATACGCACCGTATTGCCATCTACCACACTTTGTAGAGTGTGTTCTCGGCTTTCATAAGAACCTACACACGCCACTATGTAGCACATTAGCAATACAAAAGAAAGATTAGCTGTTATTTTTTTCATGGGTTAAAAGCAAAAATGACTAAGTGTTTTACGAAAATAATTGGTTTTGGTTGAAAGAATAAACAAGTTGTCGAAAGAAAGATTGTTTATGCCGAAGTATTGCTATTTTTTTACCTTCTTACTACTTTTATGCGTTGGTAATACAATCACCTCTTTCAACAACCCCTAACACTATGCCCAGCAGCAAACTCGCATTTCTTCGCTACCTACTCATAGACGAAATGCTACGCAACAAACAACGAAAATACCCTACCAAAGAAGAAATTTTGGAGGCTTGCAACGACAGATTTGGTGTAACGTCTGCCTCTACCATAGAAAAAGACCTCAACGCCATGCGTTTTGAGTTTGATGCACCCATAGAATATAACAAAAAAGAGAAAGGATATGAATACACCGAAAAATCGTACAAATTTTTAGGCTTGTCGCACCTCTCGCAACAAGACGTATTGGCACTGACTTTTGTAGAGTCTGTTCTCAAAGATTTTAGAGAACTGCCCATCTTTGCAGAATTTTCTGATGCTGTCGACAAAGTGATAGACGGCGTACAAATGACCAAAGCCACTAAAAACAATACGGCAAAGGCGGTGCATCATCAATGCGTAAAAATAGACAAAATTCCGTACATCAACGGTAATACGCAGTTGAGCCAACTGATTAATCCGATTATTAACAAAAAAGTAATTGATATTTTTTATAAAAAATTCAATGCAGAAACCACCAAAAAATACACCATTCACCCATATTTACTGAAAGAATACAAAAATATGTGGTATCTGATTGGCTATGTGGACGACTACAAAGAAGTGCGGACTTTTGGCATAGACCGTATGACTTATATTGAAGAAACGGACAGAACCTATATTCCTGCCCAAGCCATTAATTTTGATGCAGACAATTTTTACAAACATTGTTTGGGTGTAACAGCATTGGACAGCCCTCCCGAAAAAATAGTTTTGCAGTTTGCTGCTCCTGCTATGCACTACATCAAAACGCAACCTTTACATTCATCGCAAGTAGTTGAAGAAGAAACAGATAACTACTGCACCGTAGCCTTAGAATTGGTCATTAACTATGAGTTGTTGAGAGAAATTTTGAGTTATGGCTCACAAGTTAAAGTCGTTTCGCCTATTACACTGCAACAACAAGTAGAAAAAGAATTGGCTGCTTCGTTGCAGTTGTATGGTAAAAGATAATATTACTCACCTTGCACCCTAAAGGGTACGGTACACTACACAACTTAGGTTAGTTATTAAAATTTGTAACACTGACCTTCATTAAGTAGTTACAATAGCTATCATTTTATACAAACGACACCAATCATGACATCAAATTACATAGAACATGGCGGGCAAATTGTCATACAACCACCCTTCAAACTGTTTGGGTGTATGTTATATGGGTTTTTCTTTGCAGGTGATAAAGTTAAGTTACAAAATATTCTTGACCAAAGACTAAACTTTGCAGCCGAACAAACCAAACGGAAATACACCGTTTTAACCAATGACATTTTAGCCACCTTTGCCACTACCCCAAAAGCTATTTCATTAGATGCCAACGGACACCAACTTGGCTATACCGTAGAAGACGAATTGGTATTGTGGACACTGACTATGGAATCTGTAAAAGTGGGCAATACGTGGAAACCGAATAGATTAATGTATTTTATCCCCTATATTTTTGTCAATAACATCTTGACAGCAGTGGCGGGACGTGAGATTTATGGTATTCCTAAAACAATGGGGACTTTTTTGATACCTAAACAGTTGAAAGATGCTACTTATTTTCGGGCTTCTACTTCGGGTTTTCGTACTTTTCACCCCGAAAGTATTTATGAAGAATACCCTTTGTTTGTTGTAGAGGCTGTTCCTTCCGAAGAAAAAAACATTGCCAAAGTTTGGGCAAATAGCAAAGATGCTTTGTTAGATTTGCGGAAGTTGGTTGTAAGTAACGAAAACATTATCAAGGAATTAGATTTACATTTTTGCTTCAATGGTATCAAAGATTTGTTGTCTGCTCGGTTGCCGTCTGTCATGTTGAAACAGTTTAGGAACTTAGACAAAGGCAATTCGGCGTGTTACCAACGGTTAGTAGAAGCACCGTATCAAATCAATGCTTTTCATGGTGGCGGTGTACTCTCACAAACCTATGAACTCAAACTAACAGAAATGGCAAGTTTCCCTTTGTCAAAAGATTTGGGCATTTATACGGGTCAAAAAGCCAAATCTGCATTTTGGATACACATGGACTTTACATTAGAATTGGGTAAAGAACTATAACATATTTTCTGTGGCTAAAAATAGGAAAGTTGCCTAAAGGCAACTTATTCAAGTCAAATTTACGAAATATTTTAAATTGCCTAAAGGCAACTTTCCTTTTAACTTATCAAATACGGACTGAAGTCCGTAACTACAGCAAACCCTTTCAGATAAACTTTTCAGATGGCAAAAAGAAAAAAAATAGCTGTTTTAGGTGCAGGAATGTCTGCCCTCAGTGCCGTTTATGCCCTGACCAAAACACCCAATTGGCGTGATAAATACGACATTACCATTTACCAAATGGGCTGGCGAATTGGTGGCAAAGGAGCAAGTGGACGCAATGCCAAAATAGGCAATAGAATAGAAGAACATGGCTTGCACATTTGGTTTGGCTTTTATAACAATGCTTTCAATTTGATGAAAGACGTATATGCCAATGCTCCGTTGGGAGATTCGCCTATTCGCACTTTTGATGATGCCTTCAAGCCACACCATTATATTCCAATCATGGAGAACATTAACGGGAAGTGGGAAAGTTGGATTTTTAATTTCCCTCCGAATAATCAAACGGTTGGTGGAACAGATGAATTTTTACCTTTGAGAGAGTATATAAAAATGGCTCTTGATGCCCTGTTAGTCTATTTCAAAAGTCAAGAAAGTTATATCCAAGAGGCTACCAAAGGAACAGAAAATAGTTTTTTGTCTAAACTGCCTTTTATTGGTGAGATTTTAGAGAAAATAGCCAACAAAAAAGAAGAAATTAAGACTTCTTTGGAAGAAAAAGCCTTACAAGAAGCCGAAAAAGTCTTGCAGGTAATTATCGACATCATTGCCAATAACAAAAACATCTTCATTATTTCTCAAGAAATAGCCCAAAATAATTTGTTGTTGTTAATAGATGGTTTTTGGAATTGGTTAAAAAATAAAATTGGCAATTTGGTTTATACTGATAGCACTTTGCGAAGATTATTTGTCATTACAGATGTAACTTTAACGACCATTAAAGGCATTTTTAAAGACAAAGTATTGGACAATGGCTTAGATAGTTTGAACAATATAGAGTGTAAAGATTGGTTGCGTAAACATGGAGCTGCCGAAATTACAGTCAATTCGGGCTTGGTAACGGCACTGTATGATGTGGGTTTTGCCTACGAAAACGGCGATATTAACAAACCTAACTACGAAACAGGCAATGCTTTACGCATTATGATACGGTTGGGTTTGGCATATAAAGGGGCTTTCATGTGGAAAATGCAAGCAGGTATGGGAGATATTGTATTTACGCCTATCTACAAATTATTTGAAAGCTACCAACCTACCGAAGAACAAGGAGGAATTACGTTTAAGTTTTTTCATAAAGTAAAAAATTTAGGACTAAACAAAGATAAAACTGCAATAGAAAATATAAACATAGAAATCCAAGCCACAACAAAAAACAAACAACCTTATCAGCCTTTGGTAACTGTAAAAGGAGTAGAATGTTGGACATCTGAACCAGATTATGACCAATTAGAAGAAGGAAGTGTTTTGCAAGCCCAAAATGTAAACTTGGAAGGTTTTTGGACGGCATGGCAAGGAGCAAAAACCATTAGTTTGGAGGTTGGGAAAGATTTTGATGCCGTAATTTTGGGTACACCCGTAGGCACTTTGCCCCACATAGCCCCTGAACTGTTGGCACATAGTGAAAAATGGCAGCAAATGGTGGCAAATGTGCAAACCGTACAAACACAAGCCTACCAATTATGGTACAACAAAGATTTGCAAGAATTGGGTTGGGACAAGCCAAGCCCCATAGCCACGTCTTTTGCAGAACCTGTGGATACTTGGGCGGACATGAGCCAACTGATAGCCCAAGAGGAATTTCCTACGGAACATGAACCTCGCAATATTGCCTATTATTGTGGTGTGTTACAAGATGCACCCAATATTCCACCTGCCACAGACACAAGTTTCCCTGCAAAAGAGGCTGCAAGAGTAGCGGAAGGACTACGCAATTATGTTCACAATGATTTACCAGCCTTGTTTCCAAATATCAAAAAAGCTGATGGGACTATAAACTGGGACGTTTTCATAGACCTCAACAGACAAATAGGTGAACAAAGGCTACAAAGTCAGTATTGGCGAGGGAACATAGAACCCCATGAAAGATATACTTTGACCAATGTGAACAGTTCTATTTACCGCCTCAAAACAGATGAAACAGGTTTTGAAAACCTCTATATTACAGGAGATTGGATACAGACAAATTTTAACTACGGCTGTATAGAATGTTGTGTAATGGCAGGTATGATGACTGCAAGGGCAATTTCGGGAGAGCCTATTCAAATTATAGGAGAGAATGATATTTTGTAGGTAAGAACTTGATTAGCAGAGTTTATGGATAATTTTTATTATGACCACCCTACCTGCGAGATGTCGCACCGTCCAAATAGAGGGTTGTTTAAATTATTCATAAACTTTGTTGATTTAAAACTTTTTAAGAGTACATATTTGGGCTATCCTTAAAATAGGAATAATTTTGGGCTTTAACAGTATATACTGCAAAATTACTTTCTACTCAAATCTCTTGACCATGTTTTTAGCCCAACAAAGGAATTTATATACCATCTTCGTATTTATCACAGTGCTGATTATCTTGTATGGTTGTGCCAGCCCTCTTGCCCCACAAGGCGGAGCAAAAGATACTCGCAAGCCACGTATCGTATTTTCTTCTCCCAAAGACCAAAGCACCAACATAATGACCAATAAAGTCATGGTGGTATTCAGTGAGCCTATTCGTACAAAAAACTTAAAAGCCAACTTGGTAATTATTCCAAGTGTAAGTGATGATGACTATGAATACAAAGAAAAAAACAATACAATTACTCTAAAATTCAAAAGGTTTTTACGCCCTAACACCACCTATGTCTTAAATTTTGACGATGCAGTAGAAGACATCACAGAAAGTAACAAGCCCAACAATGCCCGTATTGCTTTCAGTACAGGCAAAGAAATAGACACTTTATTTATTTACGGCACTGTACGAAATATGGCAGACAATTCCCCAGAAAAAGAAGGATTAGTAGGTTTGTATGATGCCAATGATACGTTGATTGTGCAGAAACATAAACCTTTGTATTTCGCAAAGACAGACACTGTAGGCAGATTCCGAATAGATAATATTCGGAAAGGACGTTATTTATTGTATGCTTTGAAAGAAGATAAAAAGAAAAATATGATTTATGATAGCCCCGATGAAAGAATTGCTTTTTTGACAGATACTTTAGTCATCGACGAAAAATCAGCTAATTACTTGCAACTCCAAACCGTACCGTATGATATTAAACCCCTGAAAATCACGACGAAAAGACCAAGAAAACAATATTTTGAAGTAAAAGCCAATAAAACTTTGGCGGGAGCAGAAGTGGTTTTTGAAAAGCCTGAATACAAGGGAAAAATTTTGTACCAAACAGAGAAAGAAATTATACGATTTTTTAACTATACAGGCAACGAAACAGTAGATAGTTTAAAAGCCTATATTACAGTCAAAGATTCTGTAGGGAATCTGTTATTGGATACGGCAACTATTAGATTTGATGCAATTAAGGAAAAAGACAAAGCTAAAACCAAAGGAACAGCCAAATTTTATCCTACACCCAACAGTAATTTTATGAAAGGGCAAAAAATTCGCCCACAGTTATTATTTAGTATGCCTTTGGACAAATTCAATGTAGATAGTATCACTTACATCAATGGCAAAGACACAACTATTTGTAAATCAGAACAATGGGAATTGAACGAAACCAGAACTATTTTGTATTTCAAAGATAGTATTGTGATGAACAACCCGATTAGCTTTAAACTAAAAAAAGGCAGTTTGATTGGCATAGAAAAAGATACATTAGGAGATACAAACACAAACTATGGCATCAAAAAAGAGGAAGAATACGCCACTTTAACAGGTATTGTGCGTACACAAGCTCCAAATTTTATTTTACAAGTGTTGAATGAAAAGAATGAGGTAGAAGGAGAACTTTACAATGCTAAAGAATTTGTTTTCAAGTATATAGAGGCTGGTAAGAAAAAAATACGGCTCATCATAGACACTAATAAAAACAGGATTTGGGACAAAGGCGACTTCAAAAAAGGCATTGCCCCAGAAAATGCACTGTATTTTCAGGACGAAACCCTGCAAAAAGTAGCTCCGAATTGGGTGTATGAAGATATTATTGTGGAGGTAAAAGAAGAACCAAATAAGTAGCATAAGTTACATAGTACAAATGTACCGTACCCTTTAGGGTGCAAGGTCAATTTTATTTATTTAAAATTACATTTTTTAGTTTAAAAAGTTATAAAATTGACCTTGCACCCTAAAGGGTACGGTAGACTACACAACTTACGTTAATTAAAAGAATTACACATTTTTAGGTCAAGACTTAGATTCATCTTAGACAATTTTTTACCCAAAATTTTGCCCTTACTTGTAAATTTCTCGTACATTTAGCCAAAACACCTTGAAAGAATATGGACGAAATCACTAAAATAGTTATAGCTATAGGCACAGGCGTATTGTATTTTTGGGTACTTTCTCGCAGAAAACCTGCGGATAGAACCCCCAAAGAGGCTATTCCGCCTTCTACACGCAAAAAATCAACTATATCGGCTGCTGCTACTCCGCCACCTGCTTATACACCACCACCGAAACCCAAACCAAAAACAAACTTCGGTAAAATCTTGGAGGAACTACAAGCAGATAAACCACAAGACTTACCCGATAATGTGAAAGAAGTAAGCAAACAAGAACTCCGTAATCCCTTGCCTTTGGTGCGAAAAGATGTAAACGAAAAGATAAGTAAGTTTGAGGAAGAAGAGCAAGAACGGAGAAACCAACGCATGACAGAGTTTGAAAATTACAAGGAAAATGTAATTAAAAAACGTAAGCCTTTGGTACAAGACAAAGAAAAAGAGGAGGAGTTTGATGATGCAGATGTAGAGAATTTCATGGAAAAACTCCGCAAATACCAACACAAAGCTGAAGAAAATAACAAAGCTCACGCCATAGCAAAAGCCTTAGCCGATTTTGATGAAGTGAAAAGGGCTATGATTATTGCAGAAATTTTGAATAAAAAATATTAGCATGAAAAAATTAGCTTTTTATACAATTCTAAGTTGCTTATTAGGCACATATAGCACTTTTGCCCAACAATACGGCACAGGTTGTCTGTTTGATTCGGCTCGTTATGAAAACATACCTCTTACTGCTCCGTTGGTACGTGGTAACTACAACTTGCCCTCGTCTATTTCGCTGAAAGCCTACTGCCCTACCCCGAAAGACCAAGGCAATACAGGCACTTGTACAGCATGGTCGACTACGTATGCCTCACGTACTATTTTGTATGCTCAAAAAAAGGCTTTGAAAGACGTGAAAGAAGTAGATGAAAATGCTTTTTCGCCTTCTTATGTCTATAACCAAATTCGTATGACCAATGACTGTTCGTATGGTGCATACATTTCTGATGCCTTAGATTTGTTGAAAGCACAAGGCTGCGTAAGCTACAAAGAGTTTGGCTATGAATGTAACAAAAGTGTAACGGACAAAGAGAAGAAAAAAGCTAAGGACTTCATTATCAAGGACTACAAAAGACTTTTTGCATACGATGGTACAGGAAAAGTGCCTGTGATTAACATCAAAAAAAGTCTTTCAGAAGGCAAACCCGTTACAATTTCTATGCGTTGTTGGGGGTCTTTGGAAAAAGCCAAAGATGTTTGGAATCCACCAGCCGACCCTACCAAAGACATTAGCAAAGGCTACCACGCTGTAACCGTCATAGGCTATGACGATAACAAATTTGGCGGGGCATTCGAGATTATGAACAGTTGGGGTACAGATTGGGGCAATAATGGTTTTGTGTGGGTGCGTTACAATGATTTCCAAAAAAATTGTATGGAAGCCTATGAAATAGCCGAAAATAGTGTAGCCAATAATGTTGTATCACAAAAAGGTGGTTTAGCAGGAGAAATTGTGTTTAAACAAGAAAGTGGCAAAGTAATGGAAACGGCTTTTCAGACACAAAGCTACAAAATGAAAAATCCGTATTACTCTGGTACAATGTTTCAGTTTTTTGTAACACACAACGAACCTGTCTATTTGTATGTAGTGGGTACAGACCTTACGGGTAAATGCACTTTGCTTTTTCCGTACAATAAAGGCATTAGTCCGTTTTTGAGTTACCGCACAGGCACTGTGGCTTTTCCAGACGAAGACCATTTTGTGCGTTTAGACAACCAAAAAGGAACAGACTACATTTGTGCTTTTTTCTCTAAAGCCCCTGTGAAAATAGAGGAAGTAATGGCGAAAATGGAGCAACAAAAAAACCAGCCTATTCAAGATAAAGTATATAAGGCGTTGGGAATCAACAAAATAGACGGAGTAGAATACTTTAAATTAGGCGGTAAAACAGGTTTTAAGGTGAATAAATATTTTGCGGTGGGGAGTGTAGTGCCGTTGATAGTGGAGGTGGAGCATAAGTAAATATAGGCTTACTATTTTATTATACTCTTTATTTTCTTTTAGTTTTTGTTCGTAAATCACTCAATTATTCTATTTTTGTAGCCCAAAACACACTTAATTTTCTTTTAATCGTATGTCATACAGCAAAATAGTAGAACTATTAGGCAGCGAAGCTGACAAGTTCTTGAAACATGAATGTAAAACCATCGACAAGGCTAACTTGCATCTTCCTTCTTCAGACTTCGTGGACAAAATTTTTGTGCAGTCTAACCGCAACTCACAAGTTTTGAGAAGTTTAGGTCAATTATACGGTAGTGGTCGTTTGGCAAATACAGGTTATTTGTCTATTCTGCCAGTTGACCAAGGTATAGAACATACGGCGGGTGCGTCTTTTGCTCCTAACCCTATGTATTTTGACCCAGAAAATATCATCAAATTGGCTATAGAAGGTGGTTGTAATGCTGTGGCAACGACATTTGGTAACTTGGCTATGATGTCAAGAACCTATGCCCACAAAATACCTTTCTTGGTAAAAATCAACCACAATGAGTTATTGACATACCCTAATAAATTTGACCAAGTAATGTACGGTTCTATTCGTGAGGCGTGGAATTTGGGTGCTGTGGCGGTAGGTGCAACTATCTACTTCGGTTCTGAAGAATCAACTCGCCAGTTGCAAGAAGTTTCTGAAGCCTTCGAAATGGCACACGAATTAGGTATGGCTACAGTATTGTGGTGCTACACCAGAAACAATGCCTTCAAAAAAGACGGCAAAGACTACCACAATGCCACTGACTTGTCTTCGCAAGCTACACACCTTGGCGTAACTATTCAGGCGGACATCATCAAACAAAAACTTCCAGAAACTAATGGCGGTTTTGAGGCATTGAAGTTCGGTAAGTTCCACCCTAAAATGTACACAGAATTAGCTACTGACCACCCTATCGACTTGACTCGTTACCAAGTGGCAAACTGCTACATGGGTCGTGCAGGTCTAATTAGCTCTGGCGGTGAGTCGGGCAAAAACGACTTGGCAGATGCTATCAAAACGGCAGTAGTAAACAAACGTGCAGGTGGCACAGGCTTGATTTTAGGTCGTAAGGCTTTCCAAAAACCATTTGCAGAAGGCGTACAATTATTGAACGCCGTACAAGATGTTTACTTGACTAAAGAAGTAACTGTTGCGTAAGCTATTGTAAATGAGTTTTTTATAGTAAGTTGTCATCTTTTTAAGAGCTTGCTCTCTTAAAAAGATGACAACTTTTTTGTTGTAAATTTCTGTAGCTACGGACTTCAGTCCGTAGTAAAATATTACGGACTAAAGTCCAATGCTATTAAGCTAAGAAAGTAAACCAAGAATGCAAATAATTATTTGATTATCAATTAGTTATTTTTAAAAAGTGCCGTTAGGCACGAAATATTTATAGTAAAAAATAGTACAGACTCCTTCAAAGTGCCGTAGGCACGACATATTTCGTGCCTAACGGCACTAAAAAATAATTTCTTAGCTTAATAGCCATTGGACTGAAGTCCGTAGCTACAGAAAACAAATGTATTTGCCTTAGTTTTGAATAGACTCTTTAAAATTTAGATAAGTCTAAATTTATTTTTATATTTGTCAAAAAATAAATTTGGCAAGCATGAAAAAGCAATTCATTTACATTTCCCTAATTGGTTTTTTATTAATTTTTTGTCAAAAAATTACTGCACAAAACAATGTGATGGCTACTATCAAAGGTACGGTAAGTAGCTCGCAAGGTGTGATACTTTTTGTCAATATTGTCTTATTACCTATTCAAAAAGGTACAATTACGGATAGTTTAGGCAATTTTAAGTTTGAAAAAGTGCCTTTGGGTACTTATACACTGCAAATTTCGGCAGTAGGTTATGATATATTCCAAAAAAGTATTTTGGTACAAGAAAAAGATTTTTTACTACCGAAAATTGTATTAAATCCTTCCGAAAATTCTTTGCAAGAGGTAGTCGTTACAGGCACAATGAAAGAAACAACCATTGCAGAAAGCCCCGTACCTATCCAGAGGTTTTCGCCAAAATTTTTTGCTCGCAACCCCACTTCCAATTTTTTTGATGCCCTGCAAACCATTAATGGCGTAAAAACCGAAAATAATTGCGGTGTTTGCAACACAGGCGACATCAGAATTAACGGCATGGAAGGAGCATATTCTATGATTTTGATAGACGGAATGCCCATCATGAGTGCCTTAGCTACGGTGTACGGATTGAACGGCATTCCCAACGCCATTATCGACAGAGTGGAGGTTATCAAGGGTGCATCTTCTACTTTGTACGGTTCGGAGGCGGTGGCGGGCTTGCTGAATGTCATCACGAAAAGTCCCGACAAAGCCCCTAATTTTTCGGTAGATATTTTTAGTACTTCTTATAGAGAAATGAATGTAGATATAGCCAAATCTATTCGTTTAGGCAAAGTTTCATCTTTGTTAAGTGCAAATTATTTTCACTTTGATAATATTTGGGACATTAACAATGATGGTTTTACAGATTTGTCTTTGCAAAAAAGATTTTCGGTTTTTAACAAGTGGAATTTGCAAAGAAAACAGCAAAGACAAGCCAATTTAGCCATTCGTTACTTGTACGAAGACCGTTGGGGCGGACAAACTACTTGGCAACGCCAACACAGAGGCACGGAACAAGTGTACGGAGAAAGTATTTTTACCAGTCGTTTAGAAGTTTTGGGCAATTATCAGTTACCTATTCATCGAGAAAAAATACTATTGCAATATTCCTATAATTACCATGACCAAAATTCTGTCTATGGTGCTACATGGTACTTGGGTACGCAACAAGTAGCTTTTGGGCAGTTGGTATGGGACAAAAAAATTGGCAAAAAGCATGATGTTTTAGTGGGTACTACCTTGCGTTATACGTATTATGACGATAATACGCCTGCTACTGCGTCTTTGGACAGCCTCAATCCGCACAACCAACCGCAAAAAGTGTATTTGCCTGCGGTTTTTGTGCAAGACGAAATTACGCTACACCCCAAACACAAACTACTCTTAGGAGCAAGGTATGACCACCATTCGCAACATGGCAACGTCTTTTCACCACGTTTGGCATATAAATGGACACTGAAAGATGGTACAATTTTGCGAGCAAATGTAGGCAATGGCTTCCGCGTGGTCAATGTTTTTACAGAAGACCATGCAGCTTTGACAGGTGCAAGAAAAGTAGTTTTTAAGAATACTCTACGACCAGAACAGTCTTGGAATTTTACTATTAATTATCAAAAAACTTTTTATACTTCTATAGGCAAAATTGGTATCATGGCAGATGGTTTTTATTCTTATTTTACCAACAGAATTTTACCCGATTATACGACAGATGCCAACAAAATTATCTATGATAACTTAGATGGTTACGCTGTTACAAGAGGTTTAGCCCTTAATTTTGACATTGATTTTAAATTTCCTTTGTGTTTGGTAGGCGGAATTACGGTATTAGATGCTTTTCAGGTAGAAAATAACCACCGATTAGAGTTATTCAAAGCCTCTCCCCTATCTGGCACATTTACAGCAAGTTATGATTTTGAAAAGCCTCAAATTACGATAGATTGGACAGGCAATTTTTACAGTCCTATGTTACTGCCTACGCTACCCAATGATTTTCGTCCTAGTCATTCTCCTTGGTACAGTCTTCAAAATATACAAATCACTAAGAAGTTTAACAACGGAATAGAAATATATGGTGGTATCAAAAACTTATTCAATTTCTTGCCCGCAAATCCGATTATGCGACCTTTTGACCCCTTCGACAAGCAAACAAGCATTGATAATCCCAATGGTTATACCTTTGACGCAAGCTATACGTATGCGGTACTGCAAGGGCGGAGAGGATTTTTTGGGGTGCGGTATTTATTGAAATAATTTTGGTAATAAACCAAGCAATCGTGTAAAGACAATTCGTACTTTCCAAGTTTATAATAACTTGGAAAGTATTTTTTTTAGTAGCAGCTATTCTATTGATGTTGTTTTATCAACTGTTCCAAATAATTCACAGGTACAACCCCCGACTGCCTCCATTTTACCTCACCATTTTTAAATAAAATCAGCGTAGGCACACCCTTAATATTAAAGGCATTGGCAGCTTGCGGATTTTTGTCCACATCTACCTTCACAATGCGAGCAGTACCTCCTACTTTGCTCGACAGTTCCTCTAACATAGGCGACATCATTTTGCAGGGACCACACCACTCTGCAAAAAAATCTACTAATACAGGTTTATCTGAATTGATTAATTCTTGAAAAGATGCCATAAATTTTATTATTTAGTGTTTAATAAGTTATATTATTTGAGAGTATGCCAACTACCTGCGTTGTAGGCTTCTATGCCATGTTTGTTTAGGATAGTTGTAGCCGAGCCACTCCGCATACCCGAAGCACAACACAGCACCACAGGCTTTTTCCATTGTCTTATTTGTTCTATTTTACCCTCTATACTTGCCAAAGGAATATTTTTTGCTCCGTTGATATGCCCCGAAGCAAATTCTTGTGGACTTCTTACATCTACCACTATTGCCCCTTTGGACAAGGCTTCTTGTACCATAGCTTGTTGGCTACTTCCACCAAATAAAGTTTTCAAAAATCTAAACATAGTATTGTTGTTTATTTGTTTTGTAACAAATGAAGAAGAACAAATAGTTCATTCACTATGTATTTTATAGCCAAATAAGGTTAGTTTGTCTATTATTGTAAAAAAGCTAACATTTTTTGATAAATGTTAGCTCTAAATGATTTTGTATAACATTTATAGTGTTGATATAATAGCCTTGAAAAGGTTTTATTGGCAATTAGTTTAACAATTTACCTTTCAAGCCTCAAAACTGAATATCCACACTTTTCTTCACCACCTGTTCCGAATTTGTCCCCACCATTACCTCAAAAAGACCCGACTCCGCATAAAACTTACGGTCTGCGTGGTAAAAACCTAACTCTGCTTCGGTTAATTCAAACTGCACTTTTTGAGTTTGCCCAACTTCAAGGTTTATCTGTTGAAAGGCAACCAACCGTTTGATGGGCTGCACAATGGTAGCATTTACGTCCCTGATGTATAATTGTACCGTTTCTTTGCCTTTGTATTTGCCTGTGTTCGTAACTTCAACGGTTACAGTGGCTTTTTTAGGGGCAGTTTGCACGTTGAGGTTTTTGTACTCAAAAGTCGTATAGCTCAACCCAAAGCCAAAACACCATTGCGGCGTGTTAGGCATATCGGTATAATGCGACCAAAAAACAAGCCCAGTGTCAAAGTCATTGGTTTTTGGACGACCTGTATTTTTTTGGTTGTAATACAAAGGCAACTGCCCTGTGTGGCGAGGAAACGAAACAGGCAATTTACCAGAAGGGTTATACTTGCCAAAAAGCACGTCTGCTGTTGCGTGTCCTGCTTCCGAACCTCCAAACCACGCTTGCAAAATCGCAGGAGCTTTTTCTGCCACTGTCGGTATAGCCACAGGACGACCAGTCATTAGAACAATTACCACATTTTTATTTACTTTCGAGATTTGATTGAACAGTTCCAACTGATTGCCTTTCAATTCTACATTGGCTTGGCTTCTGCCTTCGCCTGTTTGATAACAGTCTTCGCCTATCGCCATAATTACCAAATCTGCTGTTGTAGCTATTTTAACAGCCTCACCAAAACCAGCTTTATTGTTAGGGTTGGTAAATGTAAGTTCGTTGATGAAAGTACGTTTGCCTTCTGTCAATTTGTAGCCTTCGGCATAAGTCAATTTTTGGTCAGGAGCAAGAGCTGCCTCTATACCTTCTTTCAAAGAAACGGCAGAATTTGGGTTGGCTTGAGCCCGCCAGTTGCCTAATGGTACGTCTTTGTGGGCTGCTAATTCACCTATCAAAGCTATTTTCTTGACACTTTTTTGAATAGGCAACAAATTATTTTCGTTTTTGAGCAATACCATTGTGCCTTGTGCTACTTGGCGAGCTGCTTGCAAGTTTTCCGCAGAAAGCAACTCTTTTTTCTCTCTTTCTACGTTGGAATAACGGTAAGGGTCATCAAATAGCCCTAAGTCAAATTTTAACTTCAAAATTCTGCGTGCTGCATCATCAATCAATTTTTCAGAAACTTTGCCCGACTTCACCAATTTTTCGAGATAGTTTACGTAAATATTACTTTCCATATCCATATCCGAACCTGCTTTGATAGCGTGTTGGGCTGCAGCAAGACTATCCAATGCAAAACCGTGTGTAATCATTTCGCCAATAGAACCCCAATCTGAAACGACAGCACCCTTAAAACCCCAATCCCCTTTGAGTAACTGCCTTTGTAGCAATTCATTACCTGTTGCAGGTACGCCATTCAAGTCATTAAAGGAGTTCATAAACGTAGCTACCCCTGCCTCTGCTGCCACTTTGAAAGGCGGTAAAATGACATTCATTAAGGTATTTTCGCTAACATCTACCGTATTGTAATCTCTGCCAGCCTCTGCAAAACCGTAGCCTGCAAAGTGTTTGGCACAGGCAGCAATGGTTTTTTCGCTGCTTAGGTCTTTGCCTTGAAATCCCTCTATCCAAGCCTTGCCGATTTGAGAAGTGAGATAAGGGTCTTCGCCTGCCCCCTCCATAATTCGTCCCCAACGTGCATCACGACTGACATCAATCATAGGGGCAAAAGTCCAATGTAAGCCTGCTGCTGCGGATTCTCTGGCAGCTACCTCTGCCCCCAAACGAGCAATGTTGATGTCCCAACTTGCAGCTTGTGCCAAAGGTACGGGCATCATTGTTTTGTAACCGTGAATGACATCATAGCCAAAAATGAGGGGAATTTTTAAACGTGAGTTTTCTACGGCTAATTTTTGAGCTTCACGAGTGCCTTCGGCAGTTAGCACATTCAACATTCCGCCCACTCTACCAGCCTTGATGTCCTCTAATTTTTGTTTGCTATTTTTGTCGTTAGGCACAGGTCCCGTAAATTCCCAAGTGCCGTTATACATATTCAGTTGCCCTATTTTTTCGGCTAAGGTCATTTTTGCCAATAGTGCTTCTACTTTTTCGTCAGTAGTCGTGAGTGGTTTATTAGGAATAGACGATTGGCATATTATTCCTATGAGGCTTAGTGATAATAAATTAGTAAGCCCTTTATTGAGTATTTTTTTCATATAGATAGGAAAAGAGATTAAACGAAAAGGCTTGGCAAAGTCTATGAAATCTTAATACAAAGCCCAAATAATTACAAAGTTGTTAGTTATATAAAAGGTGTTGATAACTAACAACTAAAAAACATTTTCCAAGCCTTAAAGACTTTAAAAAGTTTAAAGTGCCATCAAAACTTTTTACAACTACCAAGATATTTAATTTATTTGTCAATTACAGCAAGATTTGTTTTGTTGAATTGGAGGACATTTCACAGTTCCATAACTGCAATAAACACAACAGTCGCCTTGCAGTGGTTTCAGTCTTGTTTTGCAACTTTCACACTCATAGAAATATTGACAAGCATTTGTCGGCATTTCTTCTTCTTTTTGGTGTCCACAGTTAGGACAAGTTATTATTGATTTCAATTCTATTTCCATTCTTTTATTCTTTATTTGTCACTTTGTAACCTGTTGAATTTATGGCTTGTTCAATTTTTGAGTTGTCAAGTTTAGTATTATCAAATTCAATAATAGCATTTCCGTTTTTGTAAGATACTGTTGAACTTACAATTCCTGTCAATTTGTTTACTTCTAGTTTTATATGTTCTTCGCAACTTTCACAAGTCATACCTTCAACTTTAAATTCGGTTTTTTGAATTGAAGATTTATCAACCGTTAAATTTGTTTTTGTTAGTTTTGTCGTTGAGTAAAATGCTTTTGAAAAATAAGGAAATACCAACATTGCCAATGCAAAAATTGTTATCATTCCTAAAAACTTTTTGCTGTCAATGAATTTTTCTTTCGCTATCAGTTCACAATTGCAATTATCAACTTTTGCTGGTTTTAGTTTTTGATACCACGCAAATCCAAGTACAAAAACAGTCAAACCAATTAAATACGGTCTAAGAGGTTCTATCCACGAAAAGGTTGAGACAAGTCCACTTGTCCCTGCCAAAAGTGCAAGAATTGGTGTTATGCAACATAATGAAGCTGATATTGCTGTCAAAATTCCAAGCCCTGCAAGTCTGTTTTCTTTTTTCATTTTATTGTCTGTTTATTGTTGTTACCCTGTCTCTTTTGGGTTGCATATAACTTAACTGCTCTATGAGATTTATAAAAAACAACCTTACATAAGTTGTGTAAATGATTGTACCATACCCTTCAGGGTGCAAGGTGTTTTTCTTAATTTGATTGACCTTTCACCCTGAAGGGTGCGGTACATAAAAATTACCTTAATTACGCTGAAAAACCCTCACATAATCCACCGCCATACGTTGCGGGAAAACAGTGCTTGTATTAGGGCTACCAGGCCAGTTACCACCTACTGCCACATTGAAGATAAAGAAAAACTTTTCTTGAAACTCACTTAAAGCGGCAGGCGTCGTATCAACAGTATTGTAAAGTATATCGTCAAAATACCATTTTATTGACTTTTCGTCCCATATTACACTATAAACGTGGAATTGTTCAGATAATTTTCCGCTTGATTTAGTGTAGCTTTTCCCAAAACTAGCATACGTACCGTTATTGTCCCAATGCACTGTTCCGTGTGTGGTTCTGTCGTTGGTAGGTTGCCCACCAATCATTTCCATAATATCTATTTCTCCACAACGAGGCCAGCCCACAGACGAGATACTTTCGCCAAGCATCCAAAGAGCAGGCCACAAACCTTGTCCTTCGGGCATTACAGCTCTGATGTCTATACGACCATATTTAAAACTACGCCTTCCTTGTGTAATGATACGTGATGAAGTGTAATCTCTCCCACTAAAATTTTCTTTTTTAGCAGTAATAATCAATAAACCATTTTCAACTGAAGTATTTTCTGCACGATAGTGTTGGAGTTCGTTATTGCCCCAACCGTTGTTACCTGTACCTATTTCGTGTTTCCAATCACTACTTAAGGCATTTCCTGTAAATTCATCTCGCCATACCAAAGTGTAGCCCTGATACGTTTCGGGAGTTGTGTAGCCTGTTTTTGGAATATCAGAACTGTTATCAATGCTTACGTTTACCGTTTGTGTAGTTTCTGTAAAAACTTGTGCAGTAGCAAAAGCCCTAACTTTCATTGTATAATTGCCAGCTTGGGTGTAATTATAGATAAATCTACCATCTCTGGCTTCAACTGGCGTTGTTTGCTTGCCATCTCCCGCCAAAAAATCATAATAATTGGCGTTATTGGCTTTCGCCACAATTTCTACCCTACCGTTTTGGTTAGAAACGACAGTAACACTTAGCTGCGAAGGAGCTAATACGTCAAATTTTTGCCCCTCATCTTTGCTACAAGCCCAATTAAGAGCAAATAGCATCATCATAAATATAGATTGCATTGTTTTTATTTTCATAAATAGGTGAAGTTTTGCGAATTAAATACGAATTGTATAAAACCTTAAAGGTAGGAACAATTATGTCTAACTTTTAGCCCCACCCCCTACCCCTCCCCATAGGGAGGGGATTTTGTAATTAATTGATTTTCAAACTCCCTCCCCTACGGGGGAGGGCTGGGGTGGGGGCTTTTTTTAGAGAACTAATCGTCTTTATCTCAAAAATATCGTACAATTAGGTTTATTACTCTTGCCTCATATCATCAAACAAAAATTCTCCTGCACGTTGTTGCCCAAAATCCATAAAGAAAGCAATTTTGCTGAAAGTATTGGCTCTTGCTTCGCTGAAATCCCAAGTAAGTTCTTGCCAAGTGTTAGCCTGTGTAATGGTTTGGTCTTTTTCTATGAAAACGGCTGCGTCATCTCCTTTTTCAATTTTTAGACGAACTACTGCATTAGCTATTGGCGACCAAACTTTTACTTTAATTTGTTTTCTGGTAGAGAAATCAAGGTTTTGTGGTAAGGCTACTACTACACCACCCCAAACTTCAGAGGCAGCTACTTTTGTAATTCTTGCTACTTTGCCTGAAGTATTGATACCATTCGATTGTGGATTTGCCAATATTGCAAATGAAACATTGCCAAAGGCATCAAATTTAGGCTCTTGCGTTTCAAAGGTAAACGGTAAATTTGGCGTATTGACAGGCGAAGGAGCTTGCACAATATCGTCAAAATAGAAAGTTTTACCCGTACCCGAATTGCCAAAATCAAAAAAGACAGCAAGCACACTGTACGTATTCGTAGGAGAACCTGCAAAGTCAAAAACCAATTCTTCCCACGTATTCGTTTTCGTAATTTGCACATCAACCTCTTTGAAAGTGTTAGGGTCTCCTGCTTTCTCCAATTTGAATTTTGCTACTCCTCTTACTGGCGACCAAACTTTCATACGGAAAGCCGAACCCCTTGCAAAATCTACATTTTGATTAAGTGTAACCACATTACCTGCCCAAACTTCGCCACCTTTAGCAGTTTTACCAACTTTTTCAGAGGTGTTAATGCCTGTACGGTCTGGATTATTGATTTGCTCAAAATCACTTCCGCCAAAACTATTAAACGGTATTGCAGTAGCACCTTCAAAAGTGATAGGCAAAGTGGCAGTTTGTGGCGGAGGCGGAGGTGCTGGCGTAAATCCTTTGCGGATAAGGCGGTGAAACCAAGCCAAATCGGGGTTGGCTGCATCTCTAAACTTAATGAACATTTCATTTTCGTTGAGTGATAACACTTCATAAGTGCTTACGCCTGTGTAATAGCCGATGAAACCACCGTTAGAAATATTCAAAAATACTTTACCACTTGCATCAGTCGTGAGTGTGTAATTAGCTGGTTGCGGTTGGAAAGGTGCAATTAAATCACCAACGGGAGAAGGAGCAGCACCTGCAAATTTTGAACCGTGAGCAGGGTTTACAAAAACATCACCATTGGTTTTTTGCACAAATCTCGAAGCATTTAAGAAGAAAGTAAACTCGTCATCATACATTCCGCCACCTACTTTTTCGTTAGCTTGAGCAGCATACCAAATAGGCGAAGTTTCGGCTGCGGGACCCACGCCAAAATGTCCAGCTCTGTCTTTGTCAATGACCCAAGTTTTGCCATTTGTAGCATCACAACCACCAGTCAATAATCTTAGGCGTGCATTATTACAGATTTGAGGGTCATTGGCAGCAATTTTGACTGTTTTAGAAGATGTAACCGAACCGCCATTAGTAAAGACCGTCAATTTTACCGTATAATCACCCGCAAAAGGGAAATAAGCCACTGGGTTACTTTCCTTAGAACTTGAACCGTTGCCAAAATCCCACACTCTCATAAAAGATTTTGGGTTGTTATTGGTAAAGGTAAGATAATTTGCTCCTTGCGAACTTGCTGTAAACGTAAAATTCGCATCTTCGGCAGTTGGTACGGGACCTAGCTCGAAGTTTTCTGGTTTGCTACAACTCCAAACGAGCAGCACCAACCAGATACTCATATATTTTGCTATTTTATTCATTTTAATAGATGTTTTTAATGGATAAAAAAACTTTTTTGTAATTATTTAAGTACGTTGGCAATGGTCGAAGACCTTGACAACCGTACTTAAGTTTTTATACGATTGTCAAGGTCTTCGACCATTGCCAACGTATAAAAACATAACCTCTTAATACCCAGGGTTTTGTTGCCAACCAGCACCTGTCAAATCAATCTCTACCTGTGGTATTGGGAATAATTCGTGTTTGTTTGCTACGAAACCTTTAATCGTTGCAGCAGCTTTTTTGGTACGCACTAAATCAAAGAAACGGTGTCCTTCACCAGCTAACTCCAGTCTTCTTTCTTTCAAAATGTCCTCATACAACTGATTACCTGTTGAGGTGAGTGGAGCTAATTTGGCTCTTGTACGTACTCTATTTACGTATTGTAATGCTTTCGCATCATTGCCTGTTCGGTTAAAGGCTTCGGCAGCCATCAACAATACATCTGCAAAACGAATAACTTTGTGGTTCAATGGACTTGTCAAGTTATTGTCTGGTAAGCCTAATTCATTAGCTCTTTTGATGTACTTATTATTGAAATAGCCTGTATGTTGAAAACCTTTGGCATAAGAAACACCTTGATTAGCAGCAGCAAAAGCCTCAATATCTAAAATAGCAGCCTCACGACGTGGGTCTCCAGAAGAAAACGCATCATAAAGGTTTTTGGTAGGCACATTGTAACTAAACCCACTTGAATAAATAGGTCCTGAATATTGTCTAATTCCTTGAAAACCCGGTGTCGTAAAACCTTCCAAGCAACTGAAACAGTCAAAACTACCACCTTGAATACCAACATATTGAATATCAAAAACACTTTCAGGATTGTTTTCATTTTCTAACAAAAACAAAGTTTTAATATCTGGAAATAAGTTGTATGTGCCTTGTGCAATCACTTGTTCGAGGGTAGCAGCAGCTTCGGCATATTTGTTTTGGTATAATTGTACTTTTCCAAGTAAAGAAAGAGCCATACCTTTGTTAATACGTCCTTTTTCTGTCATTGTCCAAGGCAAAGTTTGTGCAGCAGCCTTCAAATCAGTTTCTATTTGGGCATACACTTGTGCAGCAGGAGTTCTTTTAAGTGCAGCAGCCTCGCTAAGAGAAAGACGTTTGTCAATAATCAAGGGTACATCTCCAAAAAATTTCACCAACTCAAAGTAATAATAAGCACGCAAGAAATGTGCTTGTGCATAAATCACATCTTTTCCAGTGAAATTGATGTTATTTTTGTTCTCAAATAGATAGTTTACCCTTGTAATCCCTGCGTAATTCCAACGCCAAACACTGCGGAGTTCGTTGTTTTGTCCTCCGTGTGACATAGAATTGATTTGGTGCAAACCTTCGGTGTCTGTTGGGCTTTCTCCGCCTGCCATTGCATTGTCCGAAGCTATTTCGCCTATCCAAACACTTAAGTAAGAGGTTTGTAGCAAGTCATAAGCTGCCACCAAACCTTGTTCATAATCACGTGGGGCAAGAAAGAATTTTTCGGCATCACGTGTTGCTTTTGGCTCTATATCGAGGTAGTTACTGCACCCTGTTAAGGCAAACAGTAACGTGAAAATAAATATTATCTTTTTCATATATTTTAAAAATTTTTGAAAATTATAGTGAAAACACTTTGTTAAATCCTAAGGGTTTTAAAAACCCTTAGGATTTAGGTTTAGAAACCTACATTCAACCCTACCATATAAGACCTTGCTTGTGGGTAGAAACCGAAGTCAATACCAGAACTCAAAGGGTCAAAAGAACCTAAATCTGGGTCAAAACCTCTGTATTTGGTAATTGTAAATAGGTTATTTACAGCTACATACACTCTACAACGCTGTATTTTCACTTTTTCTAATAGGTTTGTAGGAATGGTATAACCCAACTGCACATTTCTGAACCTTACAAAACTACCATCTTCCACATAATATTCTGAAATGACGTTGTTTCTATTAGCTCCTGTCGTCAATCTTGGGTGTTCGTTAGTTGAACCTTCGCCTGTCCAACGAGCCAATTTATAGTTGAGCATATTAGCCAATGGCGTTTGACGTTCATAATTACGCAAAATTTCATTGCCAAAAGAACCATAAATCATTGTAGAAAAATCAAAGCCTTTATAGTTTACACCCAAATTTAAACCCATTGTAACGTCTGGAATTGGTGAGCCAATAATGGTTTTGTCTGTGTTACCACTGAAATCTATTTTACCATCACCGTTGAGGTCTTTGTATTTAATATCACCTGCCTGCGCCCCGTCTTGTGCTGGTGCTGATGCCACTTGTTCTTTATTTTGGAAGATACCATCTGTTTTGTAGCCAAAGAAATAGCCCATTGGTTGTCCAACTTGGAAACGAGAAGAAGTAATGCCACCCACACCAAAAACACCTGTAGGAATAAAGTCTTGTCCTGCTGCCAATGATAATACTCTGTTATGCAAGGTTGCTACATTGTAACTAATGTTGAAACCTAAGCCATTTGACAAGGTTTTATTATAGCTAAGGGCTAACTCTAAACCAGAGTTAAGGACACTGCCCGCATTAACAGTAGGAGCTGAACCACCCGGTCCGTAAGAACCCAAAACACCAGCCACATCAGGCGTAAAAAGTAAATCTTTGGTTGTTTTATTGAAATAATCAAGAGAAGCTGTTAAATCTCCTTTCAAGAAAGTCAAATCAAGACCTATGTTAAATTGTGCTGTTTGTTCCCAACGTAAATCAGGGTTGCCCAATGCACCCAACGCCACGCCTGTTACAAGTTGGTCGTTAAACGGATATTCTGCCTCACCATTTAGCAAACCACGATAACGGAACAAACCAATTTTGTCATTGCCCGAAATACCGTAAGAAGTGCGGAGTTTACCAAAAGTCAAGAAAGAAGTTTTGAGGAAGTCTTCTTCAGAGAAAATCCACGCTGCGGACAAAGAAGGGAACAAACCAAAACGGTTATTAGCACCAAAATTACTTGAACCATCTCTGCGGAGAATAGCCGAAAACAAATATTTGTTAGCATATTGGTACTCACCACGCACAAACACTGATGCCAAACGGCTTTCGTATTGGAATGAACTCGAATTATTCAGAGGGTTATTAGGGTCAACAGCAGAAAGGTCTGCAAAATCAATAGAATTGTAAGGGACACCAAAACCCACACCCGAAACCACATCTCCCATATCTGCAAGGGTTGTAACACCAAATGTGCCTTTTACTCCGTGAACTCCAAAACTTTTTTCGTAATTCAAATAAGCCTCTAAGTTGTAGTTAAAATAAGTTGCACGAGTTTCACTTACAGATGCCCCACGTTCTACTGATAAACCACTACCTAAACTTACCAAAGGTGCTGTTAAATTAGCATCAAGAGCTGTGTTTTGAGCCTTGCCACTACCGTAATACACCAAAGGCGAAAAATTCATAGAATTTACTACCGCATAACTGTAACCTGCACGAGCTGTTACAGATAAACCATTAATAATTTGATAGTCAAGACCTAAACTCCCTACCACTTTATTGGCTACGGCATCATTGTAAGTATTAGCCATTTGTGCCACAGGGTTAATCACATCACCAATACCTTCTGCATACGTAAATTTACCGTTTTGGTCATAAATAGTTTGGGTTGGTGAATTGTTAATCGCATTGAATAACACCGAGCCAATACCGTTTTCAGGTAAGCCTTTGCGTTGTTCGTTTGTATAAAGCAAGGTATTCGTAAAAGCTAATTTATCTGTTAAATCTGTTTTGAAGTTCAACCTTGCGTTGTAACGAGTAAAACCTGATTTGTCGCCACCTACAATACCGTTTTGTCTAAGGTAAGAGCCACCTATTGAGTAAGTTGTCTTTTCAGTACCACCTGTGGCAGATAAGTTGTAGTTTTCTATAGGTGCTGTCGAAAATACGGCATTTTGCCAATCTGTTCCTATACCTAAACTTGTATTGTTAAATGGTAGGGTTGTTCCGCCTGCTGCTGCTGCTTCGTTTTTGAGGACAGCATATTGTGTGGCGTTGAGGAGTTGCATTTTGCGGGTAGTTTCTTGCACTCCGTAGTAGCTATCAAAGCTAAATTTAGCTTTTTGATTTTTTCTACCTGTTTTAGTTGTAATAATGATGACACCGTTGGCAGCACGTACTCCGTAAATACCCGCAGTCGCATCTTTCAAGACGTTTACACTTTCTATATCGTTAGGGTTTAAGGTACTCAAACCTTCCACACCATAAGGTACACCATCCACCACAACTAAAGGGTTGTTGTTACCGTTGGTCGTATAACCCCGAATACGAATGTTTTGTGCAGCTCCCGGTGAACCTGAAGATGAAGTAATTTGCACACCTGCTACTTGTCCTTGTAAGGCATTTTCTATTCTTGTTGGATTGAGTTTTTCCAAACTTGCCCCTTTTAACGTCGAAACAGCTCCAGTCAATTCTTTAGTGGTACTTGTTCCGTAACCTACCACGACTACCTCGTTAAGGTTGCTTACACTCACTTTGAGAGTAACATTGATTTCGGTTTGATTGCCGATAAGGACTTCTTGATTTTCATAGCCCACTAAGGAGAAAACCAATGTTTGGGAAGTGCTGGGTACTTGTAGGCTATAATTGCCCTCTACGTCAGTGCTTGTGCCTGTGGTTGTGCCTTTGACTACTACCGAAGCCCCCGGTACGCCTCCTTGTTGGTCTGCGACACTGACCTTGCCCTTGATGGTAATACTCTGCCCATAAACTATCGGTATTAGACATACTGATAGTAGAAACAGTAGGATAGTTTTTTTCATTTTATATGTTGTTAATTATGTAAGATAATTTTAACAAGCTAAATTTATTTTTTGGTTTACACAATAGATATTGTGAATATTTTTTGTTAAAATCTCACTCCTTTTGCCTCTTTACTGTATAACAATAACAAACCGTTTACGCTATGATTTGACACAAACATTTCTATCTCTAATTGATTGAAATTATACAATTTATACGATATTTAGCTCCTTTTAGCTTTTAATCGTTATTGTATGCCTCATAATCAATTTTTTTTGTCAATCCTTTTTGTTTCAGTATTTTTTTCAAACCCCTTACTGGCTATTCCTAAAGATACTTTAGGTGTTGTTTTCAAAAGTGAAGAGTATGCCTTAACAGGCAATTTAATTGTTCCAAAAGATAGAAATAATAAAATGCCTGCTGTCATTTTTTTGGTAGGCTCTGGCGGTAACTCTTCATATAAAGGAAATTACAAAGATTTTTTACATTTTTTTTTAGAAAAACCTTTTGAAAATGAAAATGTAGCTTTATTCTATTTTGATAAAAGAGGCGTAAGAAACTCCGAAGGCAAGTGGTATCAAACAAACTTTAAAGAAAGGGCTGTTGATGCTAAAAATGCAGCCGAATATTTAAAAAAATTTCCCTATATTAACGAAAACAAGATTTATGTAGTAGGGCATAGTCAGGGAGGTTGGATAGTCCAGCTTTGTTTGGCTAATTACCCAACAGTTTTTGCTGGTGGTATAAGCATGGCAGGTGCTACTTTTGGCGTAAAAAAACAACTCATTAACGATTATTACAGTCAATTAGTTTGCAACCAAAACTATGATTCATTACAAGCTATGAAAAAAGCAACTCAAAAAGTGAATAGTATCTTAAGATGGACAAGTATTTTTCCTATACAAAAAAATTGGAAGCAACTAAAACGAATTAAACATTTTGAAATTGAGAATACCCTTGATAAAATTCAACAACCCATTTTATATATGTGGGGCGAAAATGATGCTTTAGTAAATCCTATGTGGTGTATGCAAGAGTTGAGTACGAAGTTTCCCAAAGGACTACCCGCAAATTTTAGTTATTATGTAGGTAAGGGCGAAAATCACTCTTTTAAGCCTACTATATTGTGTCATAAAGGCAGCACCAAACAAATTAGCTATTCGGAGGAAAGTAAGAAAATATTGTTTGAATGGTTGATGACACAGTTTAAGAAATTTTAAATTCAAGACACAGATAACCAATAGAGTTTATGAATAATTTTTTGTTATTACCTCACCCTACCCTCTCCATTTGGAGAGGGTTTTATGGAATGATTCATAAACTCTAATGTATTACAATTAATAGGTTGGTTATTTTTATCTCTATCAACTATTTTTATGATGTAGCTTATATCTTTGCCACACAATTTCCCACTCTTTCCAAATTTTACGTATGAATGCCTCAACCCTCTTTCAAGAAATTCTTAGAAAAAAATCTTATTTGTGTGTAGGATTAGACACAGACTTGGCTAAAATTCCGCCTCATTTATTATCAGAAAAAGACCCCATTTTTGAGTTCAACCGCCAAATAATAGATGCTACAGCCGATTTTTGCGTAGCCTACAAGCCTAATATTGCCTTTTATGAATGTTTGGGTAGCAAGGGCTGGGATAGTTTAGCCCGCACTGCTGAATATTTACCCAAAGACACCTTCAAGATAGCAGATGCCAAACGTGGCGACATTGGCAATACTTCTACTATGTATGCAAAGGCTTTTTTTGAGCAAATGAATTTTGATGCGGTAACTTTGTCGCCGTACATGGGCAAAGATTCTATCAGTCCGTTTTTAGCATTTCCAGACAAATGGGCTATCCTCTTGGCTCTCACGTCTAATGAAGGCAGCAAAGATTTTCAAAATCTAAGACTGCAAAATGGTAAACAAGTTTTTGAAGAAGTCCTGAATACTTCGCAGCAGTGGGGCAGTACAGACAATTTGATGTATGTGGTAGGAGCTACAAAGGCAGAAGCATTGGCAGAGATTCGACAAGTCATTCCACAACATTTCTTATTAGTCCCTGGATACGGCTCACAAGGTGGCGAATTGGCTGCGGTGGCAAAGTATGGTTTGAATCAACAATGTGGTTTATTGGTCAATTCATCAAGAGGCATTATTTATGCAGACAATACAAAAGATTTTGCTAAAACAGCCCGAAAAATAGCCCAAAGTATCGCCCAAGAAATGCAAGAGTTAGGATTATATAGATAAGTCTTTTCTAAAAACTTTATAGTGTTCATTTTTGTCAATTCAACTTGTGCGAAAATGGACATTTTTCTTAAAGACTGTTAAACAATTTTCTCATAGTCAAGCATTTAGTATATTGGCATGCATTTAGCAAAATGCTAATTATTCACTTTATTTTTAACAATCATTTCTACTTATGAACACATTGAAAGGACTTTTATCCTTCGCCCTCGTTGCTTGTTTTGCTTTTGTGGCACAAGCTCAAACTGCTGATGAAATTATCGAGAAGTATTTACAAAATATTGGTGGAAAGGAAAAACTCAGAGCCATGAAAACATTGAGAATGATAGGAAAAGCCAAACAACAAGGTATGGAATTTCCTTTCACGACCATCAATGCAGAAGGTGGTAAACAAAGACAGGCTTTTACTTTCCAAGGTAAAGAAATCGTACAACCTTGCTTTGATGGTACAACAGGTTGGAATACCAACTTTATGACCATGAAACCTGAAAAAATGGAAACAGAAGATGTTGAAAATATGAAACGTGAGGCTGCTGATTTTCCAGAACCTTTCTTAGACTATGCTAAAAAAGGTTATACAGTTACCTTAGAAGGCAAAGAGAAAGTAGAAGGTACAGAGTGTTTCAAAATTAAATTGACTAAGAAACCTCAAGTGATTGAAGGTAAAGAAGTTGAGAACGTAACGTATTACTTCTTTGATACAGAAAACTTTGTACCATTGGTATCAAAATCTACCATTAAAAAAGGACAAGCAAAAGGCGGTACTATGGAAACTGTTTACAGCGACTACCAAGAGGTAAATGGCTTGTATTTCCCTATGTCTATTGCTCAAAAATTCAATGGACAGACTGCAATTACTATTGTAGTAGAAAAGGTAGAAGTAAACCCAACTTTGGACGAAAAAACTTTTGCAATGCCTGCGGAAGCTACTGCCACCAAATAGAGATTAGACACAATACAAAAAAAGATGACACTTTAAAAGTCATCTTTTTTTATAACTGCTTTTCCTGTAGCATAGACTTTAGTCTGTGTGCTTTACAGACTAAAATATATGCTACAAATAATTTAATATTCCTATTCAAATTTCACTTTTACAATGTATAGAAAACTTTTATTAGCTGCGGGCATTTCGTTGTTTTCAGCAAATTTATCTTTTGCCCAAGAAGCCATACCCCTTAAGGGCGAAGAATTGTTTGGCTCTTTGCGTGCCAGACAAATAGGACCTGCTTTGATGAGTGGGCGTATTTCAGATATTGAGGGACACCCCACAGACAGCAAAGTCATCTATATAGGCACAGCAGGCGGTGGCGTGTGGAAGTCTGTAGATGGTGGTGTAACTTTCAAATCTGTTTTTGACAAATACACGCAGTCTATTGGGGCTGTTGCCATTAATCCAAAGAACCCCGACAAAGAAGTTTGGGTAGGCACAGGCGAAGTATGGACTCGTAACAGTGTGTCTGTGGGTGATGGTATTTACAAAACAGAAGATGGTGGTCAGAATTGGACTAAAATGGGTTTGGAAAAAACCGAAAGAATTAGTAGTATCAAAATAGACCCTACCAACCCGAATGTCATTTATGTAGCTGCGTTGGGGGCATTGTGGGGAGATAGCCAAGACAGAGGCGTATATAAAACAACAGACGGCGGTAAAACTTGGGAGAAAATTTTGTATGTAGATGCCACTACAGGCTGTTCTGATTTGACTTTAGACCCACAAAATCCGAATGTAGTTTATGCAGCTTTTTGGGAGTTTCGCCGTACTGCTTACTCTTTCAGTTCAGGTGGCGAAAAAAGTGCCTTGTATAAATCTACAGATGGCGGTAAAACTTGGGCTAAAATTCACAATGGTTTTCCTACAGGCAAATTGGGAAGAATAGCTGTTGCGGTTGCTCCTTCTAACTCTAATATTTTGTATTCGGTTATCGAATCAGAAAAACCCGAAAACAAAGGTTTGTACCGTTCTGATGATGGTGGTCAAAATTGGAAGTTTTTGAACGGTGACTTTGAGTTGTCAGTACGTCCTTTCTACTTCTCTCGTATCGTGATTGACCCTAAAAACCCTGAAGTAGTTTGTAAAGCTGGTTTAAGTGGTTCTATTAGTCGTGATGGTGGCAAAACTTTCCGTACACATGGCGGCGTGCATTCAGACATTCACGATTATTGGTTTGACATCAACAATTCACAAGCAATGTTTGTGGCTACAGACGGCGGTTTGTACCGTACTTGGGACGGTGGTAATGTATTTGATATGGTAAAAAACTTACCTGTATCGCAGTTTTACCATGTCAGCGTAGATAATTCTAAGCCTTACAAAGTGTATGGCGGTTTGCAAGATAATGGTTCTTGGTATGCTCCTTCAGAAAGCCCTGGGGGTATAGAAAACAGAGATTGGTTTTCGGTAGGTGCAGGTGATGGTTTCAGAGTGTACCGCCACCCAACTAAAGCCAATATCATTTATTCAGAAATGCAAGGGGCAGAAAACATTTGGCGATATGATACGGAAAGAAAACAAAGCATGATTATTAAGCCTTATCCTGCTGATGCCAAAGAGAAATTGCGTTTTAACTGGAATACACCTATTCAAATTAGCTCACATCAACCCGACAGATTATATGTAGCTAGCCAATATTTGCATAAATCTGAAGATATGGGTGAAACTTGGGTGAAAATTTCCCCAGATTTGACTACAAATGACCCTAAAAAGCAACAACAAGAAAATTCAGGTGGTTTGTCTATGGACAATTCAGGGGCAGAAAACCACTGTACCATTTTCAGCGTGGCAGAATCGGCATTAGACCAAAACATTATTTGGGTAGGTACAGATGACGGTAACGTACAAGTAACAACAGATGGCGGTAAAACTTGGACAAACACTATTGCGAATGTGCCTAATTTACCTAAAAATACTTGGGCATATCATGTAGAACCCAGCCGTTTTGACAAAAATACTTGTTATGCAGTATTTACAGGTTATACACAAAACGACCAAGCTACTTATGTTTACAAAACTACGGACATGGGTAAATCTTGGAAATCTATAGCTACGGCAGACATCAAAGGTTTTGCTCGTAATATCAAAGAAGATTTAGAAAATCCTAATTTGTTGTTCTTGGGTACAGAGTTTGGCTTATACATTACGGTTGATGGCGGACAAAATTGGTCGCAATTCACTAGTAATATGCCTAATGTGGCGGTGCATTACATCACTATTCACCCAGAAACAAATGACTTGGTAATGGGTACGCATGGTCGTGGAGTAATTATCATCGACGACATTAGCCCTCTACGCCAAATCACGAATGCAAATGTGGCGAATGAAGTGTTTTTCTTCAAAACAAAAGCTACTACATTGAGAGATGACAACCCATTCTCAGAAGGTGGCGACATGGGCGAATATGTAGGCGACAACCCAGACCGCAGTGCAAAAATTATTTATTACCTCAAAAGTCGTCATACTTTTGGTAAAATGACTTTAGAGATTTTGGACAAAGACGGTAAAGTTTTGGCAGATTTACCTGCGGGCAAATCTAAGGGTATCAATATTGTGAATTGGAACTACCGTTTGAAATTGCCGAAAGTAGCCAAAGCTAAAACTTTCTCTTTTGGTGGTTTTGCTGCTCCTCGTTTGCCAGAAGGTACATACACTGTACGCCTCACAAAAGGCAGTAAGGTGTATGAGTCGACTATTGAGCTAAAAGCAGACCCTAACAGTATGCACACCAACGCCGACAGAGCTACCCAATATGCAACGACCATGAAGTTATACAACATGACAGAACAGTTGGCGTACACTGTCGACCAAATAGATATGTTGCGTGATGGGGCTGCGGACAGATTAGCCAAAGATGCTAAATTGCAAAAGACATTACAGCCGTTTATTTCTCAATTAGAGAAATTTAAAGAAAGATTGGTAGTAATGAAAGGCGACAACTATGTAGGTTCTGCCGAACCACAACTGCGTGAAAAAATGGCGGAATTGTATAGCGAAATTGCGAACTACTACGGCAAACCGTCTAATGCACAAATGGCAAGTTTGGCAGTGATTGAAGAAAGATTTAAGGCTGCCCAAACAGAATTGGAAGGCATTAAAACCAAACAATTAACAGCTATTAATGCTGCCTTAGTGAATGCAAAATTAGAGGAATTGAAACTAAGAAGTTTTGATGAATTTAAGGCTGCGACTAACTAAAAGGGTATTTTATTAATTAATCAAAAAGGTAAATAACTGTAAAACAGTTGTTTACCTTTTTGATTTCAATAGGTTTATTGAATAACTAAAGAAGTATTTAGAATCCATTGTAGGATAGCAAGTACCTTATGCGGTTTTACGAAAGTCAGCAAAACATATTGCCAATATGTTATTATTTGCAGCTTTTTATTTTACATTGCTAATTTAAGAGTTTGCCCTTCAACGAATTGCCCTTTTGAAAGGGTTATTTTAATTTTTTGGTCGGCTGTATAACCTAAGGTTTCTCCACTCTTAAATGTTACATTACTATTGATAACATAAGCACAAATGTTTGAAATAAAATCATACAATTCTCCTAAATTGAGGTTTGAATTAATAATTTCCATTTCATGTTTTCCAAATTCTTTCAAGCCATATGTATAAATGGAATTTCCTTTGTCAGATTTTCGTAAACCAATATAAACCCAAAGATTTATTGGTGTTTCGCCATTTTGCAATGCTTCGGCACTATCAATATACTGTTGTTTAGGAATAAGAAGTGTTTGATTACCTTGATAAATTCCTACTGAATTTGACGTTGTTAGGATTGAATGCAGCACTTTACTTAGAAGTTTATATCTTTCTGCTGTTGATTTTGTTCCTGCCATTACAGAAACAATAGTATGTCCTGTAAAACCTTTTAGGTCATCTAGTACTGTTTTCCAATTATATGCGTATGTTGCAGTTCCTTCAATATCACCCATAGGGATAGGTGCAGGCATAAAAGCAATAGCAATTTTTTCATCATCAATTGTCAATATTGCACTTTCGTCATTACCATCAATAGCTGTTATTGTTAAACCCCAATAACTTTTCAATTTATCAATGATTGAGTTTAGTTCGTATCTATCACCATTGACAAACATTGGCATTGCAAGAAGAATATTACTTTTTGTAGTTGCTTTTGCTTGGTCTGGCTTTTTAAGAAAGTCAAATAGTCCCATATTTATTCCTGTTAATATTTAAAGTGTGTTTGTCAAAATTATACGTAACAAAGAGATTCGTTTAATTAATGTGAGTTGCGTAGTATAAAATGTACCGTACCCTTTAGGGTCTATCGATTACCCACAAGTTTTTGTTAGTTTATAAATAATTGATAGCCAAGTAGTTAAAATTTTATAAAGTTCCGTAGGAACGAAATATTTATAGCAAAAAAGCCTAAAAATTCTTTTAGAGTTCCGTAGGAACGACATATTTCGTTCCTACGGAACTCTAAAAACAAGAGAAAATCATACTTTTACTATAAATATTTCAGTCCTACGGACTTTAAAAAACTTGTGGGTAATCGATAGCCTTTAGGGTGCAAGGTCAATATAAGTTTAGTTTAAAGTTTAGTTTGGTACAATTACAATAATAACCATACTTTAAATTTTTAGAAATTACATTACTAACCTTGCACCCTAAAGGGTACGGTACACAACTTAGGTTAATTATTTAGTTTTTCTAATGCACCAAAGAAATAAACACCGAAGTAAGCAATACCAAACCACCCAATAAAGCCAAATCACTGATGACATTGTGTAGCTGTTTGTCTTTACGATGTGCATAAACACCTTGCTTTCTTTTTTGTGTGGGAGCAACCATGACAGGCTCTACTTCGTTGTTTTCGTGGGCAGCCAATCGCATAGCCAAGTATTTTAGCTCTGAAAGAGAAAGTAAACGAGAAGCATTTTTATTCTGCTTAGTTTTTTTATTGATAGTGCGTATCATCTTTTTGATTGTTTAAGTGATACAAAATAAAATCGGCAGAACGTAAGGTATATACGTAGATGAAAAATTTATGACGGATTGTTGAAAAATGTTACTTTCATTAACTTTTCGAATTAGCCTAAGACACATTTATCAAATTGCTATGTCTAAATTTTTCTACACAAAATTTATTTTACTAGTGTCAGTATTCACTTTTTCATTCAATCATCTTGTCTTGGCACAAGATTATGAAGGAACAGATACTTTATATATCGTTAATCCACATACACCACCACTTAGAGAAGACACCTATATAATTACTACTTGTTGCTCATCTCATATATTTGAAGGAGGATATTTGGTTTTAAATGAGTTTATAAAAAGTAATCTAATCTTTCCCAAAACTGAGCCGTATTTACAAGGCACTGTATATGTCCAGATTGTATTAAATCAAGAGGGTTGTGTAGAAACAGCTAAGATTTTAAAAGGTCTTCGTGCCGATTACGACCAAGAAGTATTGAGAGTTTGTTACTTGATGCCCGCATGGAAGGTAGATAATAAGTGCCGTAATAAAGAACCATTTAGGTTTATTTTGCCTATTCAATTTCATACCAAATAGCATACTTTATGGCACAAAATATCTAAAAATAGCATTACTAAAAATATCCATAACCCTTGTAACTATTTAGAAGTTATTTTCGTGTAAGAAAACATACGTCAAACCTATAAAACCCAACCAAATCCACTATTTATTTACTGTTTCACCTTTATTTTTTATGCAATCTTTAGTAAAATCTTCGCACAAAAGAATCTATTTGACGGGTATTCAGTCTTCTGTATGGGAACACCCCGCAGACCGTACCGCCCTCAAAGCCCTTAAAGCCATTCCTGCCTTAGACTCTATCATTAAGGCAATGTTTAGCCCCACTTTTGAAAAATCTATTCGTTTAGCAACTTTAGCCTCTGCCGTTAGGGTATCTCCCAAACAATTTGGCAAACTACATGAACTACATTTAGAGGCTTGCAAAGTATTGGATATGCCCAAAGTTCCTGAATTGTATGTGAGCCAAAGCCCTGTAGTCAATGCCTATGCCGTAGGTTGGGATAATCCGTTTATTGTACTTAACTCGTCTATTGTCAATTCTTTTAATACAGAAGACGAAATGATAGGACTGTTGGGGCATGAAATGGGACATATCAAAAGTGGTCATGTGCTTTACAAAACATTGTTGCACGTCTTGTTGATGTTGTCGCAATATGCTCTGCAAGTGCCACTTACAGGTTTGGCGTTGGAAGCATTGATTTTGGCACTAAGAGAGTGGGACAGAAAAAGTGAGTTGAGTGCAGACAGAGCCGAAGCCTTAGCTAACCAAAATCCTGATGCTGTGATTCGTTCTTTGATGAAACTAACAGGCGGTAATTTGATAGAAGATATGGATTTAGGCGAATTTATTAAACAAGCCGAAGAATACAATCAGTCTAACTCCATGTTGGACAATATGCACAAATTGATGAATACGCTGTACCTTACACACCCTTTCCCTGTGATAAGAGTCGTTGAATTGATTAACTGGGTAAGGTCTGGCGAATATGACGCAATTTTGAATGGCAGCTACCGCAATTCACAAAAGAAAACGTATTTTGATGACATGAAAGAAACTGCCCAAAGCTACCAAAAGGACTTTGAACACACCATGAAACCTATGGAAAATGTCATGGAACAAGTAAAAGACAGTGCCGAAGAAATAGCCCGCAAAGCCAAAGAAGCCTTTGATAAGTTGAATAAAAATAAAAGGTAATAGAAGTTATTAGGATTTTGTAGCATAGTTTTAGTCTGTGTTTTTAATGTTTTGATAATCAATTAATTAATTCACAGACTAAAGTCTATGCTACAGACTTTAATAATATAGTTGTATATTTCATCAAGTAAAACCTACAAACACGCAGTACGACCACCATCTACAGGCAAGTTAATGCCGTTGATGTAGGCAGCCGCAGGCGTACACAAAAACACCGCAGCAGCAGCCACTTCTTGTGCCTCTCCGAAACGGCGTGCAGGAATTTCGGCTATCATTTCTTGGCTTACTTCTGTTGTCGAATGTCCTGTTTTTTGGGCTTTGTTGTTTACTATAGCCTCTAATCGTTGTGTTTTAGTAGCTCCCGGTAATACATTATTGACTGTAATGCCAAAAGGTGCTAACTCTACCGACAAAGTTTTAGCCCAATTTGCCACAGCCCCTCTGATAGTGTTGGACACGCCCAAATTTGGCAAAGGCTGTTTCACACTTGTAGAAATGATATTGACAATACGCCCATATTGGCTTTTTTTCATCAAAGGCACTAAGTTTTTAACCAAAATTTGGTTACAAACCAAATGCTGTTCAAAAGCCTTTACATAAGCAGTTATTTCGGCATCAATGGCTAAACCTGCGGCGGGACCTCCTGTATTGTTAATCAAAATATGTACTTCGTTTTGGGTAGCTGCAAAGTTTGTAATTACCGTTTGTAACTGTTCGTAATTGCCAAAATCTGCCACTAAATAGCTGTGTTTTTGTTGGTAAGGCGTAGGTAAATCTGCCAGCGTAGCTTGCAAAGCATTTTCATTGCGAGCTACCAAAACGACTTCCGCCCCTAAATCTGCCAATTCTACAGCTATGGCTTTGCCTATGCCTTGTGTGCTGCCACAAACCACAGCTTTTTTATTTTGTAATGAAAGAGAAAGCATGAAAATGAATATTTGTAGTGATTTTGTAATACTTACTTTTTTATACGTTGGCAATGGTCGCAGACCTTGACAATCGTATAAAGTTGGGTACAGTTGTCAAGGTCTGCGACCATTGCCAACGTACCCAATTATGGTATTTTTTTAAATGTCTTTTCGCCCCGAAAACTTCCGCATCAACTTATTGGTAAACACAAACTCTTGCAATTCAGGCACTTGTGCGTGCATAATAGTTTCGTTGTCGCCTTCCCATAGTTTTGAGCCTTGATAAATGAACATAATGTATTCGCCTATTTCCATGATAGAGTTCATGTCATGGCTCACCACGATTGTTGTCATTTGGTACTCTTGCGTAATTTCCTGAATCAAATTGTCTATGCGAATAGACGTAAGAGGGTCTAAACCCGAATTAGGTTCATCACAAAACAAATATTGTGGATTCATCACTATAGCCCTTGCTATACCCACTCTTTTTTTCATACCTCCCGAAATTTCCGAAGGCATTTTCTTAGCAGCTTGGTCTAAGCCTACTCGTTGCAAACAAAAAGCTACTCGGTCGTCTTTTTCACTATTCCCCATTTCGGTGAGCATTTCCAACGGAAAACGCACATTTTCCTCCACAGTTTTAGAGTCAAAAAGGGCAGAAGCCTGAAACAACATACCAATTTCGCGTCGTATATCTTGTTGCACTTGGCGGTTTGCCGTTACAAAATCTCTGTTATCAAACAATATTTGCCCCTCGTCGGGTGTCATCAAGCCTACTATATTTTTGAGCAATACACTTTTACCTGTACCACTTGCCCCAATAATAAAATTAGTTACACCTTTTTGAAAGACTCCACTAATGCCTTTGAGGACTTCTTTGCCTTGAAAAGATTTTTTGACGTTTTTTATTTCTATCATGTTTTTCAAAGTTGTTGAACAAAGGTACAAAACCCTTGTAGTAAATTGATAATTTTCAAGCCTTTACAAAAATCAAAACATAAAATCCCTAAACAATCTTCACACCCATCACTGTTATATCATCTGTTTGGGTTTCATGCCCCATGTTTATCCACGCTGTCAATGTGTCGGTTAATTGTACTTTTTGAAGGTGTAAAGGCAACTGATGATGTGCCAACAATAATTCTTTGAACCGTTTAGCCATGAATTTTTTGTTGTGTTTTCCGCCAAATTGGTCTTGATAACCGTCTGTAAATAAGTAACCTACCGTACCTACAGGCAGTACAAGTTGGTGTTTGGTAAAAATACGTTCTGTTTCATTAGGATACTGCTGCCCACCAATCGGCTTTTTGTCAGCTTTAATTTCGTGCAATTCACCTTGTAACACATAGTAAAAAGAACTCATTGCTCCAGCATATTCTATTTGTGTGTGTGAAGTATCATTTTCCAAAGGCGAAAGACTAATAATTGAGATGTCCATACCGTCCCGACTTTCCGTATTGGTGTGCTGTTGCAGGGTACGGCGAATTTCATAGTGCAAGAGGTTCAAAATTTTATCGGGTGAAAGTAGCCTATTTTTAGCAATAATTTCTGTCAAAATTTGGTTACCAATCATACTCATAAAAGCACCCGGTACACCATGACCCGTACAATCTGCTACAGCTAAGATAACTGTATTTTTAATTTTTTCATAAAAATAAAAATCTCCACTAACAATATCTCTGGGTTGGTACAAAATAAAAAAGTTGCCCTCCCCTACCCCTTCGGCTATTCTACTTTCAAAAGGCAACATAGCTGCCTGAATACGGCGGGCATACGTAATACTTGCCGTAATGTTGGCAGATTTGTGTTGCAAGTCCTCAAAAGTAGCTTGCATATTTTGGTATAGCTGTTGTATTTCTTCGGCTTGTTGTTGTATTTCTTCTTTGGCTTGGTACAGTTCTGTATTTTTAGTTTGTAGTAACTGCTTGGCTTTTGTTTCTTTGCGTAAACTCCTGAATATCAAAAAACTAACAAGTATCATAGTCAATAAACCCGCAATAACGGCATTGCGTTGAAACTGTTGCGACTGCAATTCTTTGGCTTGTTCAATATCTTTTTTGGCTTGTTCCGCCTCCAATAAAGCCACTTTTTTATCAAATTCGTATTGGGCTTGTAGGTTGTGTGTTGTTTTATTAATTTCTTCATTTTGCAAACTATCAGCTATTTCTTTAAATCTCTTGTGGTGCAGCAAGGCTTTTTCATATTGGTTCAAAGCCTCATAAATCTTGTATAATGTAGCATGACAATCTTTTTCTTTGTCTTTCAAACCTGCTGTTTTCGCAGTTTCCAAACCATTTTGGGCATAAGATAAGGCTTTACTGTATTGTTTTTTTACTAAATACACCTCTGCTAATTGTTGTAAAATCCAACTTTCATTTTCTTTATCACTTACTCCTTTGTTACTCACTTGGGCTTTTTCTAAATACAGTAAGGCACTATCCACTTTATTTTGTTGTAGATAACATTTACCAATATTCATTTGACCAATAGCTATTAACTCTGTATTTTGTATTTTTTCACTTTCTACCAATGACTGAAAATAATGCTGCAAGGCTGCTTCATAGCTTTTTTGGTTTTCATAATAAAAACCTATATTATTTAAACTTCTTGCAATGTCTTCTGTATTGCCCATTTCTCTATTGATTTTCAATACTTTAGACTGAAAATCAAGGGCTTTGGTATAATTATTTTGTTTGGCATAAACAATAGCAATATTATTCATACTACTTGCAATACCGTTTTTGTCCCCTATTTTTTCTCTAATACCCAATGCTTTAAAATTATATACTAAGGCTTCGGGGTAATTTCCTTGTCGGCTATATACAGAGGCAAGATTGTTGTAAAGCCTGCCTGTACCTTTTACATAATTGTTGGCTTCTGCCACTTGCAAAGCTGCTTTGTAGTGTTGAATTGCCTTTTCATAATCACCTTGTACGGCGTAGGCTGTGCCTATATTTTTTGTAGCCTCTATTTGCCCTTGTGCGTAGGCAATTTTTTGGCACAATTCTTTACTTTTTTCAGCTAAAACAATGGTCGTTTCGGGCTTAGTTGCATAATACTTATAAGCCAATAAATTGAGGGTTATCAGGTAGTTGGTATCTTGGGCGTATTGGGGCTGTTTTTCATAATGTGCCAATAGTTTTTGAAGGCTATCTATCTCTTGCTGTTGGGACATAGCCAAATTAGGAAAAAATCCTATAAGAAAAAATATAGCCAATAGTCTATTCATAAAAACAGCTTTTTTGTCTAAAACCTATCAGGTTTACTAGTGTCGTGTTATGAATTATTATACTTTGTGTTCAAGAAATCTTGTAAAGATGTAATCTTTTAGAAAGATTACATCTTTACAAGATTTCTTGAACACAATCAACTTATTGATTTGAAAAAAATTAGTTTTACTATAAGTTTTTAAAGCACGACACTACAAAACCTTATAGGTTTGCAAGTAGAAAACACTTTGTTATTTACGCAACACTTGCATCAAATAATCTCCATAGCCACTTTTCATCAAAGGTTGAGCTATTTCAGTTAGTTGGGTTTCATCAATAAATTTCATGCGGTACGCCACTTCTTCTATACAACCTATTTTGAGTCCTTGTCTTTCCTCGATGACCTGCACAAATTGAGAGGCTTGCATCAAAGACGGAAAAGTGCCTGTGTCTAACCACGCCGTACCACGTTGCAACACTCGTACACTTAGTTTGCCTTTTTCCAAATAATACTTGTTTACGTCTGTAATTTCGTATTCACCTCTTGCAGACGGTTTGATATTGGCTGCTACGTCCACCACCGAATTATCATAAAAATATAGCCCTGGTACAGCATAACTTGACTTTGGTTGTTTAGGTTTTTCTTCTATCGACAAGGCTTTCATTTGGCTGTCAAACTCTACAACACCGTATCTTTCGGGGTCTTGTACGTGGTAGGCAAAGACAATACCGCCGTCTGGCGAATTACTTTCTTGCAATAATTTGCTCATGCCTGCCCCATAAAAAATGTTATCTCCCAAAACTAAGGCTACTTTTGAATCTCCAATAAACTCTTTGCCTATCACAAAAGCCTGTGCCAAACCATTCGGTACGGCTTGTTCGGCATATTGGAAAGTACAACCCAACCTTTTGCCATCTCCTAAAAGTCTTTGAAAATTCGGAAGGTCTTGTGGGGTAGAAATTATCAAAACTTCACGAATACCCGCCAACATCAAAATAGATAGGGGGTAATAAATCATTGGTTTGTCATAAACAGGTAACAACTGTTTGCTCATTGCCAATGTAAGAGGGTGCAGCCTCGTGCCTGAACCACCCGCCAAGATAATTCCTTTCATAGTTTTGTTTACAGTAAGGTAGTACCGCAAAGTTACGATTGTGCTGTAACTTTCCAACAATTTTAGTTTTAGTATCTTTGTTTTCAAAAGTCAATCCATTGCTGTAATATTGTCGTTTTAATTTGCACTCATGTTTACTCAAACCGACTATATCTTCATTGGCATAGCTGCTGTGCCTTTACTGATTGTACTATTTTACTACTTGATTATCTTTTTGAGGTTAGCCCTATACAAACCACAAGAAGAAACGCCAAACCTCCAAAAACAACAAGGCGTATCTATCATTGTCGCAGCCCAAAACGAAGAAGAACAACTGCCCCGCCTGATTGAAGCCTTAAAAAAACAAAATTATCCTTTGTTTGAGATTATTTTGATAGATGACAGGTCGCATGACAATACAAGAATTATCATTTTCAATGAACAAAAAGCCGATAGTCGGGTGCGAATGGTGCGAATAGACGAAAAACCAGACGAATTTAGTAGTAAAAAATACGCCATTACGTTGGGCGTAAAAGCTGCTAAGTACGAATGGCTGTTGTTTACAGACGCAGATTGCCAACCTAACAGCGAAGATTGGTTAGCACAAATGGCAGAGCATTTTGTAGAAAAAAATACTTTCGTAATTGGTGTGTCTTTGTATGAACAAGAAGATACTTTTTTGAATGACTGTATCCAATTCGAAACTTTTATGACGGCTATGCAGTACCTCAGTTGGGCATTGTGGGGCAGTCCGTACATGGCTGTAGGGCGAAATTTGGCATACAGAAAGTCCGTTTTTATGGATAACAACGGCTTTTACAAACATATTCAGGTCATAGGCGGAGATGACGACTTGTTAGTCAATAGGTTGGCAGTAGGCGAAAAAACGGCTATTTGTTTACAACCTTCTGCCCAAACTACCTCTATTCCTAAAACTACATGGGCAGCGTGGTATCAACAGAAAAAACGTCATTTGTCTGTAAGCAAATATTACAAATGGGAAGATAAATTCCGATTAGGCTTGTTCAACGCCTCTTTGTTGCTAACATGGTGGACGACTTGGGTGCTGTTGGGCTACGGAATTTACCAACAAAACGAATGGCTGTGCGGTATAGCTGGCGGTTTGTTGCTTTTACGCTGGATAGTGGTCATTAGCGTAAGTTCTGGCGTACAAAGCCAACTCCAAAGTCGTGTAAAACTGTGGGGCTATCCATTGTGGGAAGTTTTGTACTTGCTATACATCTTTTTTATAGGTTGGAAGGGGATTCGGGCTAAATATATGCAGTGGTAAAGCATAGTAAGTTTTAACCCTATAAAGGTCTAAGAAGCTGTTTGAGTTAATTTTTAATTCCGTAGGAAGGCATATTTATAGCAAATTCTAAAATAATTAGAATAAAAGAACTCCGTAGGAGTGGCATATAAACCCGCAATGGAATTGTCCTACGGAGTTCTTTTATTCATTAAATTTTATTTTCTATAAATATTACACCCACAATGGAATTGTCCTACGGAGTTAATTCAAACAGCTTCTAAAATCTTTATAGGGTTATGTATATTAAAATTTTATTTCTCCCAATCCCTACTCACCAACGTTTCTGTACCTCGTTCAAATTCTTGATTTTGCAGAAAATCTACTTGACTAATTGGCAACAGATTGACATTAAATTTACGGACAATCAAACTCATAATAGGGTCATTATGAATCTTTTGTAAAATTCGTTGCGTTTGGCGGTGGTCATAGCCCATAACCATTTGGTCGGTAAGTTTTAGGTGTTTCACACTGTAATAAAAACCTGCTATCACATAAGGTCCGAAGGGCGTAAGGGGCATATCAAACGACATACCTGTCATATTAAATACGGTATTTGGTAAATAAGTACCTTTGCCTTTATCCTCCAAACCCTTAAATTTCAAATAATATTTGGCTGCATGGCTGCGGTTAGATACACGAGGGTCGGGCATACAAAGCAAACCCGCCATAGGTTCTTGTGTATCTGCTTGGGCAGCTAATTGGGCTTTTGTAGATTTTTCTTTGGCTTTTTCCCTAATTTTCAGTTGTACGGTATCCCAAAATTCTACCTTAGGGTCGCCGTCATCTAACCGAATTAGTGAGTGAATGGAATAATCTTGTAAACCTGCCGTAATTTTAATGTCTAAAGTCTTTAAATCTACATCATTCGCAATGGTTCTTTCCAATAATGTACGTTGGGTACGTGGGTGTGTTCGCAAATAATCTATGCCACGAATCCAATCTCCTGCCAAATAACCATCATAGGCATAAATTTCAGACAATAAGAGTCGCAACTCTACTTCTGTGTCTATCTTCACTACTTCGCCTTTAATATTAATGTCTGGAGCTTCCTCCAAAATCAATTTTTCTATTTCTACCCCCACGCTGGAGGCTTTTAACATACCACAATTCAATGGTGAACCTTCTACTACTTTCATATTGTAAATATGACTTACATAGTCCTTTTGTGAGTCCTCTGTAAGATGTCCATGTGTCTGAATATGAACGAAATAGCTTACTTTTTGGGTATAATCAACCAAATCTCTTTGCGTAGCATCAACAATCCGTTTAATGTCCATAATCACGTCTGGCGACACAAAAGAACCAGCAATACGGAGTACGTGCATTTCTATTAAAATACCTTTTTCTTTAAATTCTCGATATGTTTCGTTTACACTGTCTATTTGGACTTGGTTCAAATCTCGTGCATCTGCACAACCAATTAAGATGTGAATTTGCTTTTCTTTGAGTGATTGCATAAAAAGTTTGGAATAAGAGAAAAAATGTTGTTGGTAGGCAAGATAAAAAATATTCCTGACTAAGCCCTCAAGTTCACAAGAGTTCAAAAATAATTTCTATACAAAGCACTATTCCTACGTTATTTCTACTTACCTTTGCGGTTCACAGAGGGACGTGTTCCCTCAATTATCTATTATTTTACAAATATGGTTAAAATTAGATTAGCTCGTAGAGGTCGTAAAAGATTGGCTATTTACGACATCGTTGTTGCACACTCTCGTTCACCACGTGATGGTAAATTTATCGAGAAGATTGGTACTTTCAATCCTAATGCAACACCAGAAAGCATTGTATTAGACATCGACAGAGCTTTGTATTGGGTAATGGTAGGTGCACAACCTACAGATACAACTCGCCGTATCTTATCTGTTGAAGGTGTAATGTTGAAAAAACACTTGCAAGTAGGTGTAAACAAAGGTGCTATCACACAAGAGCAAGCTGATGCGAAATTCAATGCTTGGAAAAACGACAAAGTTGCTAAAAATCAAAAAATAGCAGACGCAGACGTTGCCAAGAAAGCAAAAGCGAAGAAAGATTCATTAGCCGAAGAAACTAAGAAGAAAGAGGCTAAAGCTGAAGCTGTTAAGAAAAAACAAGAAGTTAAAGTAGTGGAAACTCCACAAACTAACGAAGCAGAAGCATAAGCTATCTCACTTCTCCAAAAAAACTCTATGACTATTCATAGAGTTTTTTTGTTTAAAACCCCTAACTTGCATTTTTGCATTTTATCAATAGTAAAACCATGTTACAATCTCCATTCAAATCCTACCTTCTAGAGTCTATTGTGGCTATTCAAAATGCCTTAACCGCCTTTGAACAAACAGCCGAACAGGAAATAGCTGCGGTTACTCCCCTACTCTCACACCTTGCCAAAACTTTCAATGAGGCAAATACAGGCGGTAAACGGTTGCGTGCTGTCTTGGTAAAATTAGGCTATGAACTTAACCAACTTACTGCCACCAAAGATGTAATTAATGCAGCTTTGGCTTTTGAGGTATTCCAAACGGCTATTCTTATTCATGATGACATTATAGACCAAAGTCCCTTACGGAGAGGAAAACCTACCGTACACAAACTTTTGGCAGCCCAACATGGTACAGAACATTATGGCATAGCACAAGGCATTTGTTTGGGAGATATAGGTATGTTTTGGGCAATGCGGTTAATAGGCGAAAGTAATTTTTCGGACTCAGTACGTATCAAAGCCGTCAATTCGTTTTTAAATACCATTTTATATACGGGCATTGGAGAGTTGTTAGACGTAGAGTTGTCTATGCAAAAACAAGTACAAGCTACTGAAAACGAAGTAGTTAAAATTTATTTACACAAAACAGCCCATTATACTATTACAGGTGCTTTGCAATTAGGGGCTATTTTGGGCAATGGCAGTGAAGAATTATTGGCAGGACTAAAAGAATATGGCGACAATTTGGGCATTGCTTTTCAGATACATGACGATATTTTGGGCGTATTCGGTGATGAGGCAGAAACAGGCAAGTCCGCATCGTCTGATATTGAAGAGGGAAAAATCACCTTACTATCTATCTTTGCCCAACAACACGCCAACGAATTGGAGAAACAATTTTTAAAAGAATATTATGGTTCAGGTGTATTAACCACAACGGAAGTAGCAAAAGTACGCCAAGTTTTTGTAGCAACAGGGGCATTGGCGTATGCCGAAAAAGTACGTGAAAATTATTTGCAAAAAGCCCTAAGTACCATAGAAAAACTACCAATTACGGCTACACACAAGACTCTTTTGCAAGGTATTGCATACTTGATGGTAGAACGTAAGAGTTGATAATTAATTTTTAATTAGTAAATTTTTAATTAAACATATTTTTAAATAATTGATTATCAATCTATTCATTAGCTTTACTCTATGGTAATGGTGTCTGACCATTCATAGGAAAAAAAGGTTTTTCCTTTTTTATAGTTAATTCGGCTAAAATCTTTTAAGGTGAGCAAAACTTTATTGCTGGGATTTTCATTGTCTTTGGGGATATTCAAAATAAATTCATTTTTATTTTTTTTGGTTACAAAGACTTTTTTCTCTCCCAACATTCTACCGTCATCTTTGAGCATAAAAGCAAAGGCGTTGCAAATCACTTCGTCATCTTGTGGGGCTAAAATAGCAAAATCTGCATCTGGCATAATCGTCAAGAGCAAAGTGTATTGGTCGGGTTTGGCGTTAGCTGGCTCGGCTTTTACTTGTAGTGAGGGAAACGGAATCATAATCACTTCCAACTCTATTTCATCTATTTGTTTTTTTAGGAAATTGTCTGTTACTTGTAAGATAACCTTAGAAGCCAAAGGAATAATCTCTAATTTTTTTTCTCTGGCTATGTAGGTGAGTTGAACACTTGGGTCATTAGTTTTAAACTCTAAACCTTGAAAATCTATTTGAGCAGTTTTACTTACATTCAGATAGACTATATTCTTGCTATTCAGATATACTCTATGTACTTCTCGTTGCTTGGCATCTACGACTGTAAATATTTTAGCATTGGGCGAAGCAGTAGTATTTTTTATACACGCAAAAAGGATAAATAATAGTAGCAAAAATAATTTTTTCATAGTTACAAAGCGTAGATACTTAAGAAATTCAAAATAGTTTGGTATAAAAATACAAAAAACAATCAGGATTACTGATTGTTTTTTGTATTTTATTCTACAATGATGTCTATGGGCATTCCCGTTTCTCTTAAAATATCTTCAACTTCTTCTTTCATATCATCATCATCTGCATCTACAAACCAAGAAACTTTGATATTGCCACCTTGTTCTAAGTAGTTTTTTAAAATTTTCAACATCACCAAGACACACTTAGAGCTACTTGTATTCATGTATCTCAAACGTATGTTAAAAACGAGGTCTTTGTTGGTTGCAATATATTCTTTTAACCATTTGTACAAAGGGTCATAAAAAGCATAGGTTTCTTCTAAATATGACTCACCGCCTATTTCACAAATGCCTGTATCTGCATTAAATTTTACTTCTGGGGTGAAGTAAATATCACTCCCCTCGATATAAATATTTTCCATGTTGTTCAAACTCTCTTTGGTGTGAGAAAAAATAGTTATTCTAAATGTAGGTACTAATTTAGTTTAAAGTAGTTAATAAAACAGCTAATTGAGTAAATTTTATACATCTATTACATGAATATGTAAACCAGAAGTAAGAGCAAAATCCTCTATTTCCTCCCTCATGTCTTCGTCTATAGCACGCAAATACCATTGTAATTGTACTACCCCGCCTTCTATTTCATACCTTTTTAAAATTCTCAATATATCTAAAACAAATTTAGAACTACTTGTATTAAAATAGGTAAGACGGACTTCGAAAAATATAGGCTGCTTAACTTCTTTAATATACATATTAAGCCATTCATACAAAGGTTTGTAGAATACGTATGGTTGTTCCATATATGCTTCTCCAGCTAATAAACAATGCCCCGTTTCTGCATTAAACTCTACACGAGGTATAGAAACATCTGTATGTAGTTGGTTGATAGATAAATTTTGCACGTGGTTGCTTGTTTTATAGTTGGTAAATTAGTCATCAGTATGCGTATAGCTCTTATCCACATTGGTAGATAAACAGTAAAAAGAATATTGTTCATCTAATGGAGTTAATTGTATATTTAGTGGATTATGCGCAGTCAAAATAATTTGTAATAATCCTATATTACCTCTATTTAATTCTTCCCCCTGCCCTCTCAGAGTTCTTTTATATTCTCGTAGTTCTTCTCTATTTAAGTGAGCTATTTGAGCAAATTTATTACTTATTTTATCTGCATCAGCTTTTGTTACAACATTACCCGCAATAATTTTGTAGTAATTATCATATTCTTTGATAATAATAGAACCAATACCTGCGTCATAATATTCTGTACCTAAATAATTTCTTTCACAAGAATAATAAGCTATATTTTGGGCTATTTCAATAAAAATAGCAAATAATTTTCTACCTACTTTGGGACTAATTTTATTGGCGTGCTGACGTATAACTCTACTAATTTCTCCTAAAGTGTCATGATTCATAGACCCCTTATAAGAAACTAATATACTGCCTTGTTCTACGTCTATGTCAATGTGCTTATAGTCAAGTAAAACAAATTGATGTTGATGGCTTATTTTCATGTAAAATGATACTATCCGTAGTTTAGTAGTGCAAAATATAAGTATTTTACAGAAAAAAAAGTATTTACGATATTTTTATTTTCTGTATCATTATATTTTGGTGTCGTATTAGGAAATAGAACTTTTTGTAGTTAAGATAGAATTTTTCGTTGTAATAGAAGTATTTTGTTCCCCAAATAACTCTCTTTGTATCGTACCCAAAAGTTGCGTAAGCCTACTACGGTGGTCATAACCACTATGCAAACTGCGTAAATAGCCTGCCTTAGCTATATTTTGACGTTCTTCAGGGTGTTCTTGATAATATTGTACTTTGGTCAATAATTCTTCTTTTGTATCAAAAAATACAGCTTCTTTGTCTTCCTCAAAAAACTCTATGTGCTTGTAAGTCCGTTCTGCTAACATAAATGCCCCACATGCAGGAATCTCAAATGTCCGACTGTCCTGAGCATCTCGATTAGCTTTACGTAAAAAATGTAATACAATTTCCATTCCACTTAAGACTTTTGCGTATTCTACACCATGTAATTCATAGCCTTTATAAAAAGGCTTTAGTTCATGCCAATATTTATACCTATCCCAATATTTGCCCCAAATAGCTATTTCTACGCCATTTTTAACTAAATAACGTAACATATCAGCCCTTTGCATTTCACAAGTGCCTATAAAGCCTACTTTTGCATGGTATTTTGAATATTCCTCCGCAGAAAGTTGCATAGGTTGATGTACTGTTGGGTCGTAAGAATGGTCGTACTCAAATACTTTTTTAGCTCCCACAGCTTTATATTCTGCAATATTATGAGGTCTTTTTACAAAATGTAAGTCATAATGCTGAATAGCCTTATGGAAAATCCTCCAGCCTTTGCGGTTGTACCCAAAGGGGTCATCTGGTACTAAGTGAGTAATATAGGTAGTAGGAAGTGCTTTCTTTAATTGAATTAGAGTAGTATCTCTCACATAAATCCCTTTATCTATCCATATCAAATCTGGACGTGTCTGCACTGCCAATAGTTGTAAGTCCCTATTGAGTTTGTTGATGTTGCGTCCCCAACCAAAATGAAATTGAAATTTGCCTTCTAAACCTTTTGCTTGGTAGGCATAGAAATCAAACGGTATAATCTCATACCCCATCTGCTGTAGTGTACGCATTCGTAAATAGCAGTTAATTTCTACACTCGACAGCTCGCCAGCATATAATATTCGCATGAATCAATCAATAAGAACCAAATAGTTTGCAAACTTACGATTTAATACTATTTTATTAAGACTTTGAAAAGTATTTTTTTCAGTTACTTTACGAAGAGTAGTTATTTATGTCATAAGATATTTGTGGGTAAGTATTGAATAAATTGGTTTTTAGGGTTGTTTTTATCATAGAGTATTAGTTTTATAAATCATTAATTTTGTTACTATTCCACAGTTTTTTGAAGTTATAAAATAACCATAGGTAAATAAAATTGCCTATAAGTAAGAGTAGCTAATTAATTAACAATATTTTGTGTTTTAAATAATTGAAAATCAAATATTTATACATTTTTCTACTATCAAATAATTTGTTCCAAATACTTATTTTATTTACTTTACAAAGAACAAGGTATGCAGCAAATCTATTATGCAATACTACATAAAGCAGCAAGCAGCTTAACACCTTACCAATGAGAATTTAGATTAAATTTTTTTTCTAAAACAACAAAGCCTAAGAGTTTCTCTTAGGCTTTATTGTTAATCAAACATTTTTCAGTTACCAGTAAACAGCTAGCAATTTTCACTGCTAACTATTGACTGTTTACTGCTTACTGAAATCTACTCCACCACCAACCGTTTCGTAGCCGTTTGCTCACCGTCTTGTACTTTGATTAAGTACACCCCAGCAGCTAACCTACTCACATTCAAATTAGTGTGTAAACTTTGGCTTTGTGAGGTTTCTCTGTAAA